>ERZ869936.474-NODE-474-length-37820-cov-5.269429_pt1 | contig 37820 bp, 31 predicted proteins | sample MGYA00520876_ERZ869936 | MGnify/ENA primary metagenome ERZ869936 (study PRJEB32218, sample SAMN09650985) | biofilter metagenome | isolation source: enrty point of leading RO module | place: Saudi Arabia: Thuwal, RO plant located on Red Sea | collected 2016-02-17 ... | reverse complement strand
CAGCCAGGCGGCGTGGCGCGCTACACAATAATCAGACACCGGAGGCAGCATGTCCGCATACATGATCGTCGACATCGACGTACACGATCCGCAGGCGTTCGAGACGTATCGAAAAATGGTGGTGCCCACCATCGAGAAATATGGCGGCCGCTACCTGGTGCGCGGCGGGCGCACCGAAGTGCTCGAGGGCAACTGGCAACCCAAGCGGGTGGTGGTGCTGGAATTCGCTTCCGCCGACAAGGCGCGGCAGTGGTACGAGTCGGAGGACTATCGGCCCGCGCGCGCCATCCGGATGAAGGCTTCGAGCGGCAACGTGATACTGGTCGAGGGCGTTTGAGCGCCGCGGTGTCCGGCATATTCCATAACGAAGAGGAGACGACATGGCGACCTATCTGATTTCCGAAGTGGAGATCACCGATCCAAAGGGTTACGAGGAGTATCGGAAGCTCGCGGGCGGATCGCTGCAGAAGTACGGCGGCGAATTCATCGTGCGCGGCGGGAACAGCGCGGTGCTGGAGGGCGACTGGACGCCGAAGCGCCTGGTGGTCTGCCGCTTCGACAGCATGCAGAAGCTGCGCGAATGGTACGACTCGCCGGAGTACCGGAAGGCGATCGCCGTGCGGCAAAAAACCGCGAAGGCACGCATCATCGCCGTCGAAGGCGTCTGATCCGCGTCTGGGCAGGGCGCACGCGGCGGTTCAGTCTCCGCCGCAGCCGCCGCCCCCGCCATCGCCGCTGCAGCCCGACGAGCACCCTGACGAGCAGCCGATGCCGCCCGCGCAGTACGTTCCCGACCCGGGTGCGCAGTTAAGCGAGTAGCGGTATCCGTCGCTGATGCCGAGTTCCATGTCGAGCGCGAACAGTAATGGCAGCCGCTGCGGCAGCCGCGGGTCGATGCCTTCCAGGCCGCAGGCGAGCCGCCACGACCGGCGGATGCCCTCGGTCGGCTCGGTCTGCGTGCGCATCGCCTCGGCCGGCGTGTGGTGCAGGAAGCGGCCAAACGCCTTGCCGCAGAACAGCTGGTAGTTGCGGGTGAACAGAATGAAGGCGTGCCAGGCATCGTCGACCGCCTGCGAAGGCATGGACACGCGGCGCCCGCCCGCGGCGTGACACACCCGGAACCACTGGCGCAGCCCCTCGAACACCCTGCCTTCCTGCGCCGGCAGCAGGCCGGGGCGGCGCTCGCGGAACTTCATGCGCAGCGCCTCGGGGAACTCGAAGCCGTCGATGTAGGCGCGACGTGACCGATGCTGCCAGATGACCCAGGCAATCACCGCGCCCAGGGCGTCGATCAGAGCAGGCCAGAAGATCATCGTCGACTCCGTTTACAGGTCATGCGCCGAACCGCGCCGGCCCGGCCACGCGCTAATCTAGCGTGACAGGCACCGGCGATAAATCCCCCGGGCGGATATCCGTCCGGGCGCGACGCCGCGTCAGGGCCGTATTCCGTTGAACTATGGCTGACCGAGCCGGTCGTACCGCTCTCCGGTTCGCCGGCGCAGACTCCATCCGCCGCCCGCGAATTGCGCACAACCACATCCCCATTCGCTGCCGCGCACTCCGCCCGGCCGTTGCCCGCGCGCACGGCGGGGCTGCCGGCACCGCACAACAAGAGGAGCTCGACATGTCCGACTTGAATCCCGATTTCATGAACACGCTCGTGAGCTACGGCATGAACATCGTTGCCGCGATTGCCACGCTCATCTTCGGCTGGATCGTCGCCGCCTGGCTCGGGCGTCGGGTGCAGGCGCGGGCGGCGCGCTCGGCCGTGCTGGACCCGACGCTGGGCATGGTGCTCGGCAAGGTCACGCGCGGCGCGGTGTTGCTGCTGACGCTGATCGCGGTGCTCAACCAGTTCGGCGTGCAGACCGCCAGCCTCATTGCGCTGATCGGTGCCGCCGGCCTTGCGATCGGCCTCGCCCTGCAGGGCGCGCTCAGCAACGTGGCCTCCGGCATCATGCTGCTGACGCTGCGCCCGTTCAAGGTCGGCGATTACGTCGACTTCGGCGACGCGGGCGTGGTCGACGAGATCGGCCTGTTCGTGACCCGCATGCACACCATCGACAACGTCGCGATGACGGTGCCGAACTCGAAGATCTGGGGCAACGTGATCCGCAACTACGCAGTCAACGAAACCCGCCGCATCGACCTTGTCTTCGGCATCGGCTACGGCGACGACATCGACAAGGCAATCCGCATCATCCGCGAACCCATCCGCGCCGATCCCCGCCTGCTGAAGGACCCCGAGCCGCTGGTGGCGGTGGCGGAACTGGCGGACAGCTCGGTCAACCTGTACGCCCGTCCGTGGGTCGGTCGCGCCGACTTCTTCGCGGCCAAGCTCGACCTGATCAAGACCGTCAAGGAACGCTTCGATGCCGAAGGCATCACCATCCCCTTCCCGCAGCGGGATGTCCACCACTACGAAGCGTCGCGCAAGGCGGCCTGATCGCCGCCTTTTGCCGGACGGCTCGCGGCGGCCGGCACATTCCCGCGCGACGATGCCGGTCGTCGTGAACGATGCCGCCATGCGCATACTGGCGAGAATCGGGCTGGCCGCCGCCGCGTCCCTGCTCGTACTGGCTGCGACCGCCCGGGCCGACGACGGTGGCGCGCGCCAGGACGACGGCCGCGTGCAGCTCGGCCCGCGCCCGTTCTACCTGGTCGGCGGCATGGACGACGGTGCGCTCAAGCAGCGCCTTGAGCAGTGCGAGAACGGCCCGTTCTACCGGACCGACTTCTCGATCGGCCACCGTGGCGCGCCGCTGCAGTTTCCGGAGCATACGCGGGAATCCTATGAAGCCGCCGCCCGCACCGGCGCGGGCATCATCGAGTGCGACGTAACCTTCACCCGGGACGGCCACCTGGTGTGCCGGCACGCGGAGTGCGACCTGCACACCACCACCAACATCGTCGCCACAGGGCTCAACAACCGCTGCACGGTGCCCTACAGCGGCCCGGGCTCCCGCCCGAAGTGCTGCGCGAGCGATCTCGATTTGCCGGAATTCAAGTCGCTGGTCGGCAAGATGGATGCGTCCAGTCCTTCGGCGCAGACCGCGGAAGGCTACCTCGGCGGCACCGTGAACTGGCGCACCGATCTGTACAGCGGGCGCGGTACGCTGCTGACCCACGCCGAAAGCATCGAGCTGATCAGGCGCCTCGGGGGCAAGTTCACGCCGGAGCTGAAGGCGGGCGACGCCGACCGCATCAAGGCGGTGTTCGGCAGCCAGGCGGCGTACGCCCGCAAGCTCATCCTCGAGTATGCCGCTGCGGGCGTTCCTCCCCGCGAGGTGTGGCCGCAGTCGTTCAACGTCGAAGACGTGTTCTACTGGATCGACAACACCGAGTACGGCAGGCAGGCGGTCTACCTGCTCGATTACAACGCGGCAGACCCGTTTAACGACATCGTGATCCAGCCCCCCTACAGCGCGATGCCGCGTGCCGACTACTTCCGCATGCTCAGGCAGCGCGGCGTGCGCATCGTCGCGCCGCCCATTCCGGCCCTGCTGGCGGTCGAGGCCGATGGCCGCATCGTGCCGTCAACGCTGGCGAAGGACCTCAAAGGCATGGGCTTCGACATCATCACCTGGACCTTCGAGCGCTCCGACTTGCGCCGCGGCGCATCGAAGGCGGGCTACTACTACGACTTCGACCCGACCGGCGCGGCGATCAAAAAAGACAGCGACATGTACAAGGCGCTGGACGTGCTGGCGCGCGAGGTGAAGATTCTCGGCATCTTTTCCGACTGGCCGGCCACCGTCACTTACTACGCCAACTGCATGGGCCTCAGGTAACCGCAAGGAACGTCACGACACCCCGCGCGGCGGCGACATCGCCGCTCCGGCGCATTGCGCCGCAGTTCTTTTTCTGCGCGACAACATGCTAGTCTCGGCAACGTATCCCCCGTTACGCGAGGAGTGCGCATGATCGTCCGCTTCGCCCTGATCGCGGCGCTGTTCAGCCTCACCGCGGCGGCGCAGCCGCCCTACCAGCGCCCGGCAGGCATGGCCGATGCCCGCGAGCCGCTGATCGTCGCCGGCTATCGCGCGCTGTTCACCTGCTCCGCGCATTTTGTTGCCGGGCGCCCGCTCGAAGACATCAAGCGGGTGGAACTGGTCGACGTCGAAGGCCTCGGCTATCCCGACCCGGTGATCGACACGCGCCGCCGGCTGGTTTCCGCCGCCGATCGCGACGGCCGCATCGTGCAGGTTGCCGCCTATCGCGACACCATGGGCTGCACGCTGCTGCCACCGCACTGGACCGCGGGCGACGTGCCGCGGCTGCCCTACGTGGCATTTCCCCCGCCGCCGGATGTTGCCGGCCGGCCCTTTCCCGCCGGCGAGCGCGTCGACCTGCCGGCGGACGGCATCGACGCACGTTACCGGGCGCTGGCGCCGGTGCTTGCCCGCGCCTTTGATGCGAAGGGCTACGGCAGCGGCGTCGTGACGGTTTCGGTGCTGGTGCTGGACAAGGGCCGCCTCGTCGCCGAGCGTTATCGCGACGGCTTCGGACCGGACAGCGGCTACCGCACCTGGTCCACCGCCAAGAGCATTACCGCGGCGCTGATCGGCATCGCCATCGGACAGGGCCTGCTCGAACGTAACGCGCCGGCCGACATTCCGGAGTGGGGCTTCGCCGGCGACCCGCGCCGGAACATCACGCTGGAACACCTGCTGTGGATGTCGAGCGGCCTGTACAGCGGCGGCTCGAATACCAACGCCATCTATTTCGGCGGGCAGGACGTGATTTCCGCCGCGACGACGACGCCGCTCGAGGCCGAGCCCGGCACGCGCTGGCAGTACGCCAACAACGACACCCTGCTGCTGCTGCGGGCGTTGCGCCACCGCCTGGGCGACGACCTGCGCTACCTGCGTTTTCCCTACGACGAGCTGCTGCACCCGCTCGGCATGTACCACACGCGGATGGAAGTCGACCATCTCGGCAATTTCATCGGCTCGAGCCAGACCTACACCACCGCGCGCGACCTGGCACGCTTCGGCCTGCTGCTGGCGAACGACGGCGTGTGGAACGGGCGCCGCCTGCTGCCCGCCGGGTGGGTGGACTTTCTGCGCGCGCCGGCGCCGGCGAAACCGCCGGCCGCCGGCCAGTGGGGCTACGGCGCGCAGTTCTGGCTGCTCGACCAGATGCCCGGCGTGCCGCGCGGCACGTTCACTACCGCCGGCAACAAAGGCCAGTACGTCACCATCGTGCCCGACCGCAGCCTGGTGATCGTGCGCACCGGTGTCGATCCGGAAGGCAGCCGCTTTGCGCAGGATCGCCTGGTCGCGGATGTCGTGAAGGCGCTCGAACGCTGATCCCTGCTCGCAGCGCCGTTAGCACACCACCTGGAGCAAGTTAGCCGGGCACATCGATCCGCGCTCGCACGCAGTCCACGCCAGGCGCCCGTTCTGCCTTGACGGCCCGTCCATCCTAGTCGAACTGCACGCTGACCGACGGGTCGCCCGGCAGACCCAGGTACTGCACCTTTATGCGTGTGCCGGCTTTGGTCGGCGATGGCGGGATGTAGCCGCCGAGGCTCAAGATGTCGCCCGGCTTCAGCTCGATGCCCTCTTCGCGCAGCGCGCGCGCGATCCAGATCGCGGCATTCATTGGCTGCGCCATGATGTCGCTGCCGGTCGCGCGGCCCAGTTCGGCGCCGCTGACCTCTTCGGTCATCACTATTTTCATGCCGGCCAGCGCGTCGAGAAACGCCTGGCTGTGCTCGGCCTTGACCGCCCTGCCGAGCACGCCGCCGCGAAACCCGACGTTGGTCGCGATCAGCTGCGCGCCGGTGAACGACCCTTCCAGCATCAGGTCGGGCAGCTCGATGAACGGCACCACCGCCTCGATGTGATAGAGCGCATCCATCGGCGTGTTCGCATAGGCGAGACCTGCGTCCTTCACCACCACCGCGAAGTCCGCCTCGAACAGCGGCCGCGCGCCGAAATTGGCCGGTACCCGGGCACCGCTTTCCAGCAGCATGCCGCCAAACATCGCGCCCCAGTCCGGCCCGCTCACGCCGAAACGCTGCTGCAGCGCCGGGTTGGTGAAAGCCGCCTTGTAGCCGACCACCGGCCCCAGCGCCGGCAGCAACTGGCCGACCACCTTGGCGCGCGCGCAGTGCGCGTCGGAAACCCGTAGTTGCCCGGCGAACCCCTTGCTCGGGCGCTTCGCCAGGTAGTCCGCCACGTAGACAGCCACCTGCGCGTCGCTCGGGCAACGGGCCCGCGACTCGACGAAATCGTCGACGCAGCGCTTGACGCTGGCCGGCCCGGAAAACAGGTGCGCTTCCTGGCAGCGCGTGAGCACGCGGCCGAGGTCCTGCGGATACGCCCGCAGCGCCTGGGCGGCGACGATATCGGCGTCAAGGCACTTCCTGACCGCATCCCAGCCCTGCGCGCGCTTCTCGACACAGCGTGCGCGATACGCGGCGTACTGGTCCGGATACGCCTCCACCTCTTTCCGGATCGCGCGGTTTTCCTCGATGCAAACGTTGATTCCGGCCGTTCCCCACTCGCCCATCGTGAAGTGACAGCCGACGACGATCTCGTTGTCGTACTCATCCATCTCGGCAGCGCCCGCCCCGGCCGCCATCAGCAGCGGACATGCCGCCGAAACCAACACCAACAGCCTACGCATCAGGCAAGTCTCCATGGAAAGGGGGCCGGGATGAATCCGACACCCGCAGGACGAACCGGGTCGGGAATGCCCCGTGCTCCATGCACCCCGGGCCGAGCCGCTATCTCAGGCCGGCATTGATCGCTTCCAGCGCCTTTGCACCGGGGCACAATTCCTTCTCCCCCAGCGTATTCATGGCGCTCTCCACGGTCCTGAGGCGCGCGTGCAGGTCTTCCGGTTCGCGGTCGACGTAGAGCAGTCCGGTGACGATCTCGCCTGCCGCCTTGTGCCGTTCCAGGTAATGCATGGCGTGAATGCGGTCGTGTGGATCGTAGTCCTCGTCCAGTTTGCGCAGCCGCAGGACCGAGCCGTCGTGCTGCTTGATGTCCTCGACCTCACCCGCCTTCAGCTCGGCGGTGATCGGGTCGCGCGGCAGAATCACGTCCAGCCGGTTGACCGCGTCGTTGTGCTCGCGCACGAAATCGTAGCTCTTGGTCGAGCCGCTGTGATTGTTGAACGCCACGCAAGGCGAAATGATGTCGAGAAACGATGCGCCGCGGTGCAGGATCGCGCCCTTGATGAGCGGCACCAGCTGGTCCTTGTCGCCCGAGAACCCCCTGGCCACGTAGCTCGCGCCAAGCTGCAGCGCCAGCGCCACCATGTCGATTGAATCGTCGTGGCTGGCGTTGCCGCGCTTGTCCTTCGAGCCAGGATCGGCGGTGGCCGAAAACTGCCCCTTGGTCAGTCCGTACACGCCGTTGTTCTCGACGATGTAGACCATGTTCACGCCGCGCCGCAGGATATGGGCGAACTGCCCCAGCCCGATCGAGGCCGAATCGCCGTCGCCCGACACGCCGATGTAGATCAGATCCCGGTTCGCCAGGTTGGCGCCGGTCAGCACCGACGGCATGCGGCCGTGCACCGAGTTGAACCCGTGCGAATTGCCGAGAAAGTAGGTCGGCGTCTTCGACGAGCAGCCGATGCCCGAAATCTTGGCGATGCGGTGCGGCGGCAGATCCAGCTCGAAGCAGGCCTGCATGATCGCGGCGCTGATCGAGTCATGACCACAGCCGGCGCACAGCGTCGAGATCGCGCCCTCGTAATCGCGGTGGGTGTACCCGAGCTTGTTCTTCGGCAGATCGGGGTGCTGGAGTTTGGGCTTGGCGATATAGGTCATGAATCAAGGCGTCAGGCAGGATATAAACCAGCCAAATCAAAAAAGCTCAACGCAGAGGCGCAGAGGAACGCGGAGGGCGCAGAGAAACTGGGCGTAACACGGTGTCGCTGGCGCACTTTCAAATATCGTTCTTCCGCGCCCTTCATGGCGAGCGTTTCTCTTTCGTTCTTTGCTCGCGCCCAGGTCATGCTGATTTCTTGATCGGCTGGATGTTGAGCGCGGCAAGGCTTTCCGCGATCTCCCGGATGATGAAGCGGGCGGTGATCGGGGTGCCGTCGAAGTGCAGCACCGGGATCAGCTTGGCCGGGTCGACCTCGCATTCGTTCACCAGCAGGGTGCGGAGCTGGCCGTCGCGATTCTGCTCCACCACGAACAGCTGATCGTGGTTGGAGATGAAGTCGTCCACCTCGTCGTGGAACGGAAATGCCCGGATGCGCAGCGTATCGAGCCGCACGCCTTTTTCTTCCAGCCGGTCGAGCGCCTCGTCCATCGCCGGGCTGGTGGAGCCGTAAAAAATGGCGCCGATCCGGCTCGGCTGCACCGCCTTGCGAAACTCCGGCTTCGGCAGGTACTGCTTCGCGGTCTCGAACTTTCGCAGCAGCCGCTGCATGTTCTCGGTGTAGGGCACGCCCTCCTCGGTGTAGCGCGCATAGGCATCGCGCGAGGTGCCGCGGGTGAAGAACGCGCCCCGCGTCGGATGCGTACCCGGCCAGGTGCGATACGGAATGCCGTCGCCATCGACATCGAGGTACCGGCCGAACTCCCGGCCGGACTCCAGCTCGTCATGCGTCATTACCTTGCCGCGGTCGTAGCGGCGCGAATCGTCCCAGGCCAGCGGATCGCACAGCCGTTCGTTCATGCCGATGTCCAGGTCCGACATCACGAACACTGGCGTCTGCAGCCGGTCGGCCAGGTCGAAGGCCTGCGCCGCGAAGTCGAAGCATTCCTTCGGGTCCTCCGGAAACAGCAGCACATGCTTGGTGTCGCCGTGCGAGGCGTAGGCACAGGCGAGCACGTCGCACTGCTGGGTGCGCGTCGGCATGCCGGTGGACGGTCCCGCGCGCTGGATGTCGAAGATCACCGCAGGTATCTCGGCAAAGTAGGCGAGCCCGATGAACTCCTGCATCAGCGAGATGCCGGGGCCGGAGGTGCAGGTGAAGGCGCGCGCCCCGTTCCAGCCCGCGCCGATGACGATGCCGATCGACGCCAGCTCGTCCTCCGCCTGGACGACGCCGTAGCGATTGAGCCCGGCCTCCTTGTCGACCCGAAGCTTCTTGCAGTGCCGCGCGAAGGCCTCGGCCATCGACGACGAAGGGGTAATCGGGTACCAGGCGCAAACCGTCGCGCCGCCGTACACCGCGCCCAGCGCCGCCGCGCTGTTGCCGTCCATGAATACCCGCTCGCCCACCGCCGAGGCGCGCCTGACCTTCAGGCTGATCGGGCAATCGAGGTGCCTGGCTGCGTAGTCGCGGCCGAGGCGCAGGGCGTGCAGGTTGGGCGCGATCAGCATGTCCTTGCCGCGAAACTGCTCGCCGATCAGCTTTTCAAGCTCGGCGAGCTCGATTTCCAGCAACGCCGACAGGGCGCCCACGTAGATGATGTTCTTGAACAGCTGCCGCTGCCGCGCGTCGGTGTACTCCCGGTTGCAGATCTCGGTGAGCGGCATGCCGATCACGTGCACGTCGTCCCGGAACCGCGCCGGCGGCATCGGCCGCGTCGAGTCGTAGAAGAGGTAACCGCCCGGGTCGATCGAGGCCAGGTCCTTGTCCCAGGTCTGCGGATTCATCGCCACCATCAGGTCGACGCCGCCGCGCGCGCCGAGATAGCTGTCGCCCGACACCCTGACTTCGTACCAGGTGGGCAGTCCCTGGATGTTGGACGGGAAGATGTTGCGCGGGCTGACCGGCACGCCCATGCGCAGGATCGCTTTCGCGAACAGCTGGTTGGCCGAAGCCGAGCCGGACCCGTTGACGTTGGCGAACTTGATGACGAAATCGTTGATGCGTTCCTGAGCCATTGTCCTAACGGGCGCCGATGCTCATTGCAGAAAGTCCGGACGCTTGTCGCATGAAGAGACATTCCGAACCACCAGGGGCACCAGGCACACCAGGGAACCCGGTTTCGCTGCCGCCCTTCCTGGTGTCCTTGGTGACTTGGTGGTGAACATGATGTTGGGGTTGATCGAAACTAGGCCGGCTCGGCGGCTTTGTGCTTTGAGCGGCAGGCCGGGCCGGCCTGCGCGGTCTCCAGGTAGAACTTGCGCATGTCCCACGCCCCGGTCGGGCAGCGTTCCGCGCACAGCCCGCAGTGCAGGCACAGGTCTTCGTCCTTGACCATTACCCGGCCGGTCTTCAGGTTGGCGGAGACGTACAGTGCCTGCGTCTCGTTGACGGCCGGCGCGCGCAGCCGCTTGCGCAGGTCCGCTTCCTCGCCGTTGCCGGTAAAGGTAATGCAGTCCATCGGGCAGATATCGACGCAGGCGTCGCACTCGATGCACAGCGGCGTGGAAAACACGGTCTGAACGTCGCAGTTCAGGCAGCGCCGCGCTTCCGCGTAGGCGCTCTTGGCGTCGAAACCGAGCTCCACCTCCACCTTGATGTTCTTCAGCGTGACCTTCTTGTCGGCCCAGGGCACACGGAAGCGCGCATCCAGGGTGGGCGCGTTGTCGTAGCTCCACTCGTGGATGCCCATCTTCTGGCTGAGCAGCGAGGTGTGCGGGGCCGGCCGCTGGTGCACGTCCTCGCCGTTGCAGAGCTTGTCGATCGATACCGCGGCCTCGTGGCCGTGCGCCACCGCCCAGATGATGTTCTTGGGACCGAAGGCCGCGTCGCCGCCGAAGAACACGCGCGGATGGGTCGATTGCATGGTGCGTTCATCGACCTTCGGCATTCCGTTGCGGTCGAACTCGATGCCGATGTCGCGCTCGATCCAGGGAAAGGCGTTCTCCTGCCCGATCGCCACCAGCACGTCGTCGCACTCGATGTGCTGCGGCGCTTCGCCGGTCGGCACCAGCCGGCGACGCCCGTCCTGATCGCGGACCGCGCTCACCTTTTCGAACAGCACGCCGGTCAGCCGCCCGTTGGCGTGGGTAAACTCCTTCGGCACCATGTAGTTGAGGATGGGAATGCCTTCGTGCATCGCGTCCTCTTTTTCCCAGGACGAGGCCTTCATCTCCTCGAAGCCGCTGCGCACCACGACGCGCACGTCCTCTCCGCCAAGCCTGCGTGCGGAGCGGCAGCAGTCCATCGCGGTGTTTCCGCCGCCGAGCACCACCACGCGTTTCCCGATGCTGCTGACGTGGCCGAAAGAAACGCTTGAGAGCCAGTCGATGCCGATGTGGATGTTGGCGGCCGCCTCGCTGCGTCCGGGGATGTCGAGGTCGCGACCGCGTGGCGCGCCGCTGCCGACAAACACCGCGTCGAAGCCCTTTTCGAGCAGCGATTTAAGACTGTCGATCCGCTCGCCGGCACGCAGCTCGACGCCAAGATCGAGGATATAGCCGACTTCCTCGTCGATCACCGTTTCGGGCAGGCGAAAGCGCGGAATCTGGCTGCGGATCATGCCGCCGGCGCGGCTGTCGGCATCGAACAGCACGACTTCATGCCCGAGCACCGCCAGGTCGCGCGCCACCGTGAGCGAGGCCGGACCCGCGCCCACGCAGGCGATGCGCTTGCCGCTGCGCTGCTTCGGCGCATGCGGCAGACGGGCGCGGATATCGCCCTTGTGATCGGCGGCGACGCGCTTCAACCGGCAGATGGCCACCGGTTCCTCCTCGACCCGGCCGCGCCGGCAGGCCGGCTCGCACGGGCGGTCGCAGGTGCGACCGAGAATGCCGGGGAACACGTTGGACTTCCCGTTGATCATGTACGCGTCGGCGTGGCGGCCGGCGGCGATCAAGCGGATGTATTCGGGAACGGGGGTGTGGGCAGGACATGCCCACTGACAATCCACGACTCTGTGAAAGTAGTCGGGGTGTTCGATGTCAGTCGGCTTCAACCCTCCTCCTCCTGCCTGCGGACCGGCACATCCACGCGCAGTGGAGGCTGCCTGTTTTGGGCGTTCTTGCGGTCCGCGATGCCTCACGGCACCCAAGCGTTCTGAAACATATGGTAATACCGCGACCCGGCCGTTGCAAAGCATTGTTCCGAAAAGTAATGCATCCGATCGGGAGTTGCGAACAGCGAAACGCCCGGCATACACTGCGACGCACCCCATGATTCGCCTCGAACTGGTCACGAAGACGCTGGGTGAGCGCTTCACGCTTGCGCCGCTGACGCTCGACTTCGCCCCGGCGCAGACGAGCGCGGTCATCGGTCCCAGCGGCTGCGGCAAATCCACGCTGCTGCGCTTGATCGCCGGGCTGCTGGTGCCCGACGGCGGCCGCGTCATGCTCGACGGCACGGTGCTGTCGCCGCAAAACGCCGACCGCGTGCGCCATCGCATCGGTTACGTCATTCAGGAAGGCGGGCTGTTTCCCCACCTGTGCGCCCGCGACAATGTCACGCTGGCCGCGAATTTTCTGCGCTGGCCGGCGGGACGCATCGGGCAACGCCTCAATGAGCTCGCGGCCCTGGTGGCGCTCGATTCCACCCTGCTCGACCGCTTCCCCTGGGAATTGTCCGGCGGGCAGCGCCAGCGCGTGGCCCTGATGCGCGCGCTCATGCTCGACCCGGAGGTGCTGCTGCTCGACGAACCGCTCGGCGCACTCGACCCGATCACCCGCAGCGCGCTGCACGCCGAGCTGAAGTCGATCTTCGCCCGGCTTCGCAAGACAGTGGTGCTGGTGACACACGACATGCACGAGGCGGTCTGGTTCGCGCAGCACCTGGTGCTGATGCGCGAGGGCCGCATCGTTCAGCAGGGCACCCTGCGAAACCTGGTCGAGCGCCCGGCCGACCCCTATGTCAGCGCATTCATCTCCGCGCAGCGCGCGCCGGGCAACGCATTCGGGGGCCTGCAGGCGTGACAGCGCGCGCCGTACTGACCGCGATCTCGATCGCGCTTGCCTGCTGCGCACAGGCGCAAACGCTAAGCGTCGGCTCCAAGCGATTTACCGAGTCGTACATTCTCGGTGAGATCGTCGCCCGCACCGCGCAGCGCGCCGGCGAAGCCGAGGTCATCCACAAGCAGGGCCTCGGCAACACCGGCATCGTCTACGCCGCGCTGGTAAGCGGCGAGATCGACCTCTATCCCGAATACTCCGGCACCATCGAGCGCGAGATCCTGAAGAGCACGCGCAGGCTGTCGATGCGCGAGCTGAACGCGCGGCTGGCGCCGCTCGGCCTGGAAGCCAGCGTGCGCCTGGGCTTCAACAACACCTATGCGCTCGCCATGCGCGAATCGCCGGCCGAGCGTCTTGGCGTGCGTACCCTTTCCGATCTCGCGCGGCACCCGCAGCTCGTCTTCGGCCTGTCGCAGGAATTCATCGGGCGCGCCGATGGCTGGCCCGGACTGCGCAGCGCCTACGATCTGCCGCAGCCGACGCCGCGCGGGCTCGATCACGGGCTCGCGTACGAAGCGGTCGCCGCAGGCCAGGTCGACGTCATCGACGCCTACAGCACCGACGCCAAGATCGGGCGCTACCGGCTGCGGGTGCTGGCCGACGATCGCCAATTCTTCCCGGTGTACGACGCACTGCTGCTGTACCGGCAAGGCCTGCCCGAACGTCTGCCGCGAACCTGGGCGGCGCTCAACTCCCTCGAAGGCGCCATCGACGAGCAAACGATGATCGGCCTCAATGCCCGCGCCGAACTCGACGGGCGCAGCTTCGGCGCGATCGCGGATGAGTTTCTCGGACGGGTTGCGGCTGGCGACCCTGACGGTTTCCGGGCCCGGCTGTTCGCGCCGGATCTCGCGCGGCTTGCGTACGAGCACCTGATGCTGGTGCTGGTCTCGCTCGCCGCCGCCGTCGCCATCGGCCTGCCGCTGGGCGTTCTGGCCTGGCGCTGGCCACCGGCGCGGCAGCCGGTGCTGTCTGCGGTGGGGCTTATTCAGACCGTGCCGTCGCTGGCGCTGTTCGCCTTTCTGATTCCGGTATTCGGCCGCATCGGCGCCGTTCCCGCGCTGGCCGCGCTGTTCCTTTACGCACTGCTGCCGATCGTGCGCAACACCTACACCGGCCTGTCCGACATCGGGCCGGACCTGCGCGATTCGGCGCTCGCCCTCGGCCTGAGCGCCGGCTACCGGCTGCGCAAGATCGAGCTGCCGCTCGCCTCGCGCGCCATCCTCGCCGGCATCAAGACTTCGGCGGTGATCAACGTCGGCACCGCCACCATCGCCGCCTTCATCGGCGCCGGCGGCTTCGGCGAGCGCATCGCCCAGGGCCTCGCCCTAAACGACAACGCCACCCTGCTCGCCGGCGCAGTGCCTGCCGCCGCGCTGGCGCTGCTGGTGCATTTCTTCTTCGAGCTGCTCGACCGCCTGCTCGTGCCGGCAGGGCTTCGCCGCGCCGTTCTTCGTTAGAAGCTCTTTTCACCGCGAGGCACGCGGAGGAAAGCGAACTGAAAAGGCGAAATCGGTGCGAACCACCAAGGCACCAAAGCACCAAGAGAAGCTCGAAATCTTGCTTCCGGCATTTTGCTCTGCTCGACCGGATAATCCGCGAGTCGCTGGAAGACAAAATCTGAATCGGAAGTTCCTGGTGCCTGGGTGACTGGATGGTTCGCTCAACAGTTCGGGCTGCCGGTAGCGGCGCGCCTCACAGCGCCGCCCCAACCGGGGTTTTCCTGCGAGTCCGGCGTCCCGAGTCCCGAGTCCCGAGTCCGCCTTTTTTTGACGTTCGCGGTAACGCAAGCGCGATCAGGACGTCTTGCGCGCGACCTGGATCGCCAGCGGCATCTTGAGTTTCTCGGGCAGCACGCGGCCCATGCGTGCGCGCTTCAGCACGTGGTGCGTCAGCTTGTCTTTCTTCAGCTCGATCGACTTTTCCTTGCCGCTGCGCTGGGCGACGCCGGTAATGGTCAGTTCGGGCCGGTCGGACACCGCCACGGCGGCGAGTTTCTCGCCTTCGTCCAATCCCATCACGATCATGCCGCGGCCCTTGCCCATCACCTTCAGCTCGTCGATGGCGAACAGCAGCAGCCGGCCTTTCTCCGACAGCGCCGCGACGAAATTGCCGGACGCTTCCTCATAGACAAAGGGTTCGATGGGCGTTTCATTCTCGGGCATCGTCATGAACTCGCGGCCGGCCCTGCGGTTGGACACCATGTCGGCGAGCTTTGACAGAAATCCGTAGCCGCCGCTGGAGGCCACGATCAGCCGGGTCTCCGGGCTGCCCGCCAGGCAGTACATGATGTGCGCGCCCTCCTGCACGTCGACCAGCGACGAGGCCGGCACGCCGTCGCCGCGCGCCGAGGGCAGCTGCGACACCTCGACGCTGTAGGCCCGCCCCTTGGAATCGAGGAACACCACCGGGTCGACGGTGCGCACCTTGAGTAGCGCCATCAGCCCGTCGCCTTCCTTGAACGACAGCGCATTCGGGTCCACTTCCCAGCCCTGACGGGCGCGCACCCACCCCTTGCGCGAGAAGACGACGGTCACCGGCTCGTTGAGCGTCGGCGTTTCCAGCACCGCTTTCTCCGATTCCTCGATCATGGTGCGGCGCTTGTCGCCGAACATCTTCACGTCGGCCTCGATCTCGCCGGACACCAGCGCTTCCAGCACCTTGCGGTCCTTCAGGATCTTTTCCAGCCCCTTGCCTTCCTTCTGCAGGTCTTTCAGTTCCTGCTCGATGCGGATGTGCTCCAGCTTCGCCAGCTGGCGCAGGCGCATCTCGAGAATATCCTCGGCCTGGCGCTCGCTCAGCTTGAAAGCCTTCATCAGGTCGGCCTTCGGCTCGTCCGAATTGCGGATCAGCTTGATCACCTTGTCGACATTGAGCAGCACCAGCATGCGCCCTTCGAGCACATGGATGCGATCGAGCACCTTGTCGAGCCGGTGCCGGGTGCGCCGGGTGACGGTCTGGAAGCGGAACTGCACCCCCTCCGACAGCACGTCGCGCAGATTCTTGCCCGCCGGCCGGCCGTCCAGCCCGATAGTCACCAGGTTGATCGGCACGTTCGTTTCCATGCCGGTCTTGGCGAGCAGCAGGTTGACGAACTCGGTCTCGTCGATCTTCGAGGTCTTGGGCTCGAACACCAGCCGTACCGGGTGCAGCCGGTCGGATTCGTCGCGTGCGCGATCGAGCATCGAAAGCATCAGCTGCTTCTCGCGTTGCTGCTCCGGCGAAACGGATTTCTTGCCCGGCCGCGGCTGCGGATTGGTGAGGGCGTCGATTTCCTCCAGCACCTTTCTGGCCGAGGTGCCGGGCGGCAGCTCGGTCACCACCAGCTGCCACTGGCCGCGCGCAAGGCGCTCGATGGTCCAGCGCGCCCGCACCCGCACGCTGCCCCGGCCGCTGCTGTAGGCCGCCACCATCTCTTCGCGCGGCGTGATGATCTGGCCGCCGCCGGGAAAATCCGGCCCCTTGATCGAGCGCATGATCTGGCGCACCGACAGGTTCGGGTCCTTGATCATCGCGATCGCGGCGTTCCCCACCTCGGTGAGGTTGTGGCTCGGAATCTCGGTCGCCATGCCGACCGCGATGCCGGCAGCACCGTTGAGCAGCAGCACCGGCAGGCGCGCCGGCAGCACCCTGGGCTCCTGCACGCTGCCGTCGTAGTTGGGGATGAAATCCACCGTGCCCTGGTCCAGCTCCGACAGCAGCACTTCCGAGAACCGGGTCAGCCGCGCCTCCGTATAGCGCATGGCCGCGGCGTCGTCGCCGTCGCGCGAGCCGAAGTTGCCCTCGCCGTCGATCAGCGGGTAGCGCAGCGTAAATTCCTGCGCCATGCGCACCAGCGCGTCGTACACCGATGCGTCGCCGTGCGGATGGAACTTGCCGAGCACATCGCCAACCACCCTCGCCGACTTCTTGCGCGGCGTTCCCGAGGCGGCGTTCATTTCCCACATCGCATAGAGAATGCGCGACTGCACCGGCTTCTGCCCGTCGGACACCCGCGGCAGCGCGCGGTCCTTCACCGTGGCGATCGCGTACTGGAGGTACTGGGTCGAGGCGTACTTGCCGAGCGGCAGCCTGTCCTCGAAACCGCCGGTCATCGGCGCGAAGTGCGGCGGCAGGGAACTGCCATTGCCGCCACCGGCAGCGGGCTTCTTCTCCACGGCCTTCTTTGCCTTGTCGACGACGGCCGCGCCGTCATCGCCGAACATGTCTGGTTGGTCTGCCATTATCGATTTCGCATCAGTCGTGAATCGGAGAACAGGCTCTAGGCTCTAGGCTCTAGGCTCTAGGCTCTAGGCTCTAGGCTCTAGGCTCGAAAATAAAACTACAACGCCACATTCACTCGTCAAGGTGAACGACGCAGTCTATTGCTTTTTTCCTAGTGCCTAGCGTCTGGAGCCTAGCGCCTGTCTTTTATTTCAAACTCCTGCACCACTACGTCCACCCCGCCGTCGCTCAGGGTGAAGCGCCAGGTGCCGGGGCGCAGGTCCTCCGGTGTCTTTGCCTGGTAGCCGGCGCAACCGCGCACGACGCCGCCCTCTACCTTGAACATCCGCGGCAGGCTGTAGCCCGCCGTTTCGATGCCGTTCGCCTGCTTCATCGGCGGGTGGCTGAGCGTTTCCACCAGCGCGACGCCGCCGTTCTCGGCGTCGATCGGCGCCTCGAAGCAGAAACCGAAGCGCACCGGCTTGCCGGTCGCAATCTCGCGGGTACGCTTCACCAGGGTATTGTCTGCGCCATATACGCCGTACTCGGTCACCTTGCCCTTTGCCTGCGCGAGTGCAGCCGGCGCCGGCGCGCCCAGCACCGCTGCCATCACCATGATCGCCGAGAAACGGAATACAGCGGTTCCGGGTTCCAGGTTACGACTTCCGGGTGCACCACCGGATCGAGCGCGTACCGCGCGTGCAGATCCCTTCCCGGTGCCTGGAGCTTCGCGCCTTTTGCCTGCCTTCAAGATATGTCCGCCTCTACCAGATTGCCGTAGGTTTCCATCCATTCCCGGCGCTGGGCGGCATTCTCGCGGGCCATCATCATGTTGAAGATATCGCGCGAGATGTCGACGCCGTCGTCCAGCGAGACTTGCAGCACCCGGCGGGTGTCGGGATTGAGCGTGGTTTCCCACAGCTGCTCCGGGCTCATTTCGCCCAGGCCCTTGAACCGGCTCACCGTCCAGGCGCCCTCGCGTACGCCCTCGTCCGCCAGTTTTTCCTCGAGCATCGCCAGTTCCTGCTCGTCGAGCGCGTAGAGCTTGCGCGCCGGCTTATTCTTGCCCTGCGCGGGCACGTCGATGCGAAACAGCGGCGGCTGCGCCACGTGCACATGGCCGTTGGCGATCAGTTTCGGGAAATGCCGGAAAAACAGCGTGAGCAGCAGCACCTGGATGTGCGCGCCGTCGACGTCGGCGTCGGCCAGGATGTTGATGCGCCGGTAGCGCAGTCCCGAAAGGTCGACGCTGTCGTCCGCCTTGTGATGGTCGACGCCGATCGCCAGCGCGATCGCCTCGATTTCCTTGTTCGAGTAGAGCGCCTCGGGCGCATCCTGCCAGGTGTTCTTTGGCTTGCCTTTCAGCGGCAGCACCGCCTGGAATTCCTTGTCGCGTGCCGCCTTGGCCGAGCCGCCGGCGGAATCGCCCTCGACGATGAACAGCTCGTTGCGCTCCGGGTCGTCCGAGGCGCAGTCGGTGAGCTTGCCGGGCAGCACCGCCACCCCGGAGATCTTGCGCCGCTCCACTTTCTGCGCGGCGCGGGTGCGGTTCATCGCCTGGCGGATCACCAGTTCGGCGATGCGCCGGCCCTCGTCGACATGCTGGTTCAGCCACAGTTCGATCGGGTCGCGCACCATCTGCGCCACCAGTTTCACCGCGTCGCGCGAGATCAGTTCGTTCTTCACCTGCCCCTTGAACTGCGGATCGAGCATCTTGCAGGCGAGCACGTAGTTCGCCCTCGACCACACGTCCTCCGGCACGATCTTCAGCCCGCGCTGTCCCATCGCGTGCAGGTCGATGAAGTTCCTGATCGCGCTGTAGACGCCTTCGCGCAGCCCGGAGACGTGCGTGCCGCCATGCCGGGTCGGAATCATGTTGACGTACGACTCGGCGACGACGTCGCCCTCCGGCGTCCAGGAAATCGCCCACATGGCGCCCTCGCCCTCGGCGAAGCTGTCGCTTTCGGACTGCGCGGTGATATAGCGTTCGCCGTAGAACGGATCGGCGACCGGATCGCTGCCGGCAATGGCGGCGGAAAAGTACCCGCGGATGCCTTCGGGAAAATGCCAGGTCTGGGTCTCGGTCTTGCCGCCCTTCTCGATGCCCAGGGTAAATTTCACGCCCGGCAGCAGCATCGCCTTCGCGCGCAGCAGCGCGGCGATGTCGGCGGCGACGATCTTCGCCGAATCGAAGTACTTCGGGTCTGGCCAGAAGCGCACCCGGGTGCCGGTATCGCGCGGCTCGACCCTGCCCAGGGACTTGAGCGGCTCCTTCACCTGGCCGTTGGGCGAGAACGCGATGCGGTGGCGCGCGCCCTCGCGCTTGACCTCGACCTCCAGCCGGGTCGACAGCGCGTTGCTCACGCACACGCCGACGCCGTGCAGGCCGCCGGCGATGCGATAGGCGGCGTCCTTGTCGGTCTTGCGGAACTTGCCGCCGGAATGCAGCGTGGTGAAGATCACCTGCACCGCCGGCACCTTTTTCTTCGGATGGATGTCGACCGGAATGCCGCGGCCGTCGTCGACCACTTCCGCCGAGCCGTCCTCGAACAGCGTCACCGATACGTTGCGGGCGAAGCCGGCCAGCCCTTCGTCGGCGGCGTTGTCGATGATCTCGACCAGCGCGTGGTTCGGGTTCACCGGGTCGGTGTACATGCCCGGCCGGTGCAGGATCGGCGACAGATCCTCGAGAATCTCGATGTCTTCGGCAGTGTAGGTGCTGGTCTTCTTGGCCATCGGGTCGGTCAGTCGGGTTGGCTTCGCGCGCGGCACGCGCGCGCTGGTATCGCGGAGAACGGCTGCGGAGACACCGGCCTGCGGATCCAGCGGCAGGCTGACATCCGCATTTCACTACGCGCGACCGGCGGGCGCTTTTTCACGGCGCGTATTCTAGGCGAGGCGGCGGCGGTTTATGAAGTGTCATCGATTGCCGACAGTTCGGCGCCGGCGACGGCGTATGCATTCGGCGCGCGCCGCGCTAGGCCGCGGAACCCTCGCTGCGCGCCGGCGAGGTCGGCTTGGCGCGAATGCGCGGCACCGGGCGCGACGGCGAGCGCGGATGCAGCAGGGGAATTTTCAGGAACTCCTGCGCCATGAAATCCACGAACAGCTTGACCTTGCGCGACAGCAGGCGCGCGGACGGGTAAACGGCGCTGATCCTGACCGGCGCCGGCCCGTACTGCGGCAGCACCTGCACCAGCCGCCCGGTCTCGATGTCTTCCCTGACGATGAACGCCAGCAGATTGTCGATGCCGATGCCTTCCAGTGCCGCCGAGCGGATGGTCAGCCCGCTGTTGGCGCGAAAGTCGCCGAACACCCGCACCGGCAGGGCGCCCTTGTGGGTGTCGAAATGCCATTCGTTGCCGAATAAATAGGTGTAGGTGATGCAGTTGTGCTCGCGCAGTTCGGCCGGCTCCTGCGGCGTGCCGCGGCGGGCGAGGTATTCCGGCGAGGCCACGCAGATGCGCGCGCTGCTGCCGACATGGCGCGCCACCAGCTGCGAATCCTCCAGCTCGCCGAAGCGGATGGCCACGTCGATGCCTTCCTGCACCAGGTCCACGTACCGGTCGTTGAGCGACAGGTCGATCGCCAGTTCCGGGTACTTGCGCCGGAAGTTGAAGATCAGCGGCACCATATGGCTGTGCCCGAAGGCCACCGGCGCATTGATGCGAAGCGTGCCGGTGGGGCGGTTTTGCAGGTTGGTGACCTCGGCCTCCATGTCCTGCACTTCGTCCAGGATGCGCTTGCAGCGCTCGTAGTATTCCCTGCCGGCATCGGTCAGCGAGAGCTTGCGGGTGGTCCGGTTGAGCAGCCGCACCCCCAGCATTTCTTCCAATGCCGTCAACTGCTTGCTTACCGTGGGCTGGATCATGCCCATCTCCCGCGCGACCGCCGAAAAGCTGCCCGACTCGACGATCCGCACAAACAGCTGCATCAGGTGAAATCTGTCCATATCCGGCGACTTTCATGTCTGTCCAGCATGAATCATATGCGCTTCGGCCGTATTCTCAACTGGAAAGCATGAAACTAAAGTGACAGCCGTGATGATCCGAGGCTTGGAGCCTGAACCCACATGCAAACCGCAGCCGTAGCCGAAACTTTGCTGGACCTGCTGATCCGCTTCTACCGGCCGAAGACCGGACTGCCGCAGCAGTCCCTCGAGGACGCCCGCCGCGCCACCCTGGCAACCGATGAGCGGCAGCGCTGGGTGTCGCGCCAGTCCTATCTGCCGTGAGCTGAAACACCGCACAGGGCGCCTGGCGGCGCCGCCGAACTCTCTCTTTCTCCTCCTCCTCCGAGAGAGAGCTTTCAGGGGTCTTCGGGCCCCTGTTTTTTTGGCGCATTTTTTTGGCACATGCCACGTCGCTTAAAATCGGCGGCATGCGCGCCCGCCGTCCCGACCGTTCGCGGCACTGAGCGATGACCTGGCTGTCCCGTGTCGGAGAATTCATGGGCGGGCTCGGCCTGTTCCTGCTCGGCATGTGGCTGATGACCGAGGGGCTGAAGCTCGCCGCCGGGCAGGCGCTGCAGCACATACTCTCCACCTGGACGCAGACCCGCCGCCGCGCGCTCGCATCCGGCGCGCTGATCACCGCGGCAGTGCAGTCGTCGAGCGCGGTCACCGTCGCCACCATCGGTTTCGTCAATGCCGGCATCCTGACGCTGACCCAGGCCGCCTGGGTGATCTTCGGCGCCAATGTCGGCACTTCGACCACCGCCTGGCTGGTGGCGCTGGTCGGGTTCAAGATCAAGATCGAAGCCTTGGCCCTGCCGCTGATCGGCATCGGCATGGCCTTGCGCCTGAGCGGCGAACGCTACCGCCGCGGCGCGATCGGCTCGGCGCTGGCCGGCTTCGGCGCGCTGTTCCTCGGCATCGAGCTGCTGAAGAGCGCCGCCGACGGCCTCGATGCCCTGGTCGATCCGCAGGCGCTGCAGGCCGGCGGCGTGCAGGGCATTCTGGTGTTTACCCTGGTCGGGGTACTGCTCACCGCGCTCATGCAGTCCTCGAGCGCGGCCATCGCCATCGCGCTCACCGCGGTGGCCGGCGGGCTGCTGCCGCTGGCCGCCGGCGGCGCGATGGTGATCGGCGCCAACATCGGCACCACGATCACGGCGGTGCTCGCGGTGCTCGGCGCCACGCCCAACGCCCGCCGGGCCGCCGCGGCGCACGTCGCCTTCAACGCGTGCACCGCCGCGGTCGCCATGATCACCCTGGCGCCAATGCTGGCACTCGCCTCGCACTTCAGTCTCGCGATCGGCATGGAGCCGGATGCAGCCACGGTGCTGGCGCTGTATCACACCACTTTCAACCTGCTCGGCGTGGTGCTGATGTGGCCGCTGTCGGGCCGCCTGATCGCTTTTCTGGAGCAGCGCTTCCGCACCACGGAAGAGGACGAAAGCCGCCCGGTGTATCTCGACGTCAACGTGCAGCAGGTGCCGGCGCTGGCGCTGAACGCACTCGCGCTGGAGACGCGCCGGCTCGGCACCCTGGCGCTGGCGCTGGCCGAACAGGCGCAGCGCGGCCAGATGCTGCGCCCCGAAAAGGCCGGGGCCGTCGACCGGATTGCCGCCGCCATTGCCGGATTCGCTGCGCGCATGTCGCAGGCAAAACTGTCGCCGCAGCATGCAGATGCGCTGCCCGAGCTGTTGCGCGTCGCGCGCTACTACGACGAGGTGGCGAGGGTCGCCACCGAGATATCGGAGCTGCCGGCCGGCGCGCCCGAAGATCCCTCGCTCGAGGCGGCGCTGGCCGAGCTGACCGCCGACGCACTGGCGGTGTTCGGTGCCGCGGATACGGCCTCGGGCGGCTATGCTGCCGATGCCCTTGCCGGCCTCGCCGACCAGTTCGAGCAGCGTTACCAGGGCGTCAAGATGCAGCTGCTCGGCGCCGGTGCCCACGGCCAGATTTCGGTGACGCGGATGGACGATCTGCTGCAGCGGTTCAGCTTCACGCGCCGCGCGGTCGACCAGGCGCACAAGGCCGCGCAGCGGCTGTCGTCGCTGGCCGCCGTGCTGTCGCCGCCCGCGCGCTAGCTCGCCGGCGCCCGCGTACCGCCGGCCGGCGACTTGATCTGCGACAACCGCCATGGCCGCCGCGCTTGTTATGGTGCGGCTCGCACCCGGCACCGTTTGGAAGGCAGGCCGGGTCGCGTCACCATTCCGGAGCAGATAGCCCCCATGGACACCGCCACCCCGCCCGCTTCACGCCAGGACTGGCATGCCCATCCCGCCGCGGATGCGCTGGCCTTCTTTGCGTCGACCTCGAAAGGGCTCGCCGACGACGAAGCCGCGCGGCGCCTCGCTGTGTACGGCCCCAACCGGCTGCGCCCGCCGCGCAAGCGCAGCGCGCTGGTGCGGCTGCTCCGCCAGTTTCACAACGTGCTGATCTATGTGCTGCTGGGCGCCGCGGTCATCACCGCCGGGCTCGGCCACTGGGTCGATACCGGGGTGATTCTCGGCGTTGTAGTGATCAATGCCATCATCGGCTTCATCCAGGAAGGCAAGGCGGAAGAAGCGCTCGACGCCATCCGCAACATGCTCTCGCTGCATGCGATCGCGTTGCGCGGCGGCCACCGCCGCGACATCGCGGCCGATCAGCTGGTGCCCGGCGACGTGGTGCTGCTGCAGTCCGGCGACAAGGTGCCGGCCGATCTGCGCCTGCTCGACGTGCGCAGCCTGCGCGTCGAGGAAGCGGCGCTCACCGGCGAATCGGTGCCGGTGGAAAAATCGATCGACGCGGTCGGCGCGCAGGCGGCCCTCGGCGACCGCAGCTCGATGGCCTACTCCGGCACCCTCGTCACTTACGGCCAGGCACTTGGCCTGGTGGTGGCCACCGGCGACCGCACCGAGATCGGGCGCATCAGCGCCATGCTGGAAAGCGTGCAGACCCTGACCACGCCCCTGCTTCGGCAGATGGAAGTGTTCGGGCGCTGGCTCACGTTCGCCACCCTGGTGCTCGCCGCGCTGACCTTCGCATTCGGCGTCGCCATCCACAGCTACACCGTCGCGGAGATGTTCCTCGCCGCGGTCGGCCTGGCGGTGGCCGCCATCCCGGAGGGCCTGCCGGCCATCATGACCATCACGCTCGCCATCGGCGTGCAGCGCATGGCCCGGCGCAATGCAATCATCCGCCGGCTGCCGGCGGTCGAGACGCTGGGCTCGGTCACCGTGATCTGCTCCGACAAGACCGGCACGCTCACGCGAAACGAAATGGCGGTACAGGGCGTGGTCACCGCCGAGCACCACTTCACCGTGAGCGGCACCGGCTATTCTCCGAACGGCGGCTTCTCGCTGGGCGATGAAGACGCGCAGGTCGAAGACCATCCGGAACTGGCCGACATCGGCCGCGTCGCCCTGCTGTGCAACGACGCCTCGCTGCACCAGCAGGACGGGCACTGGCACGTCAACGGCGATCCGACCGAAGGCGCGCTGATCGCACTGGCGATGAAGTCCGGTCTCGACCCGGCATTCGAGGCCGAGGCGCTGCCGCGCACCGACGTGATTCCGTTCGAGTCCGAACACCGCTTCATGGCGACCCTGCATCACGACCATGCCGGGCACGGCTATGTGTTCGTGAAAGGCGCGCCCGAGAGGGTCCTGGAGATGTGCCGGTTCGAACGGGTCGACGGCGAAGACCGCCCGCTCGAGCACGCGCGCTGGCGGGCGCGGATGGAGACGCTCGCCACCGCGGGTCAGCGCATGCTGGCGGTCGCGGTGAGGCCCATGCCGCGCGAGCACCGGGTGCTGCGCTTCTCCGACGTGGAGGACGGTTTCACCCTGCTCGCGGTGCTCGGCCTGACCGATCCGCCGCGCGACGAAGCCATCGATTCGGTCCGGCGCTGCCATGAGGCCGGCATCCGGGTAAAGATGATCACCGGCGACCACGCCGCCACCGCCTGCGCCATCGGCGCCCAGCTCGGCCTGGATACGCGCGCCGGCGCGCTCACCGGCGTGGAGCTCGAACAGATGAGCGACGCCGATCTGGCGCAGGTCGTCGGCAGCACCGAGGTGTTCGCCCGCGCCAGCCCCGAGCACAAGCTGCGGCTGGTGAAGGCGCTGCAGTCCCACGGCGAGGTGGTGGCGATGACCGGCGACGGCGTCAACGACGCCCCGGCGCTGAAGCGCGCCGACGTCGGCGTCGCCATGGGCCAGAAGGGAAGCGAGGCGGCCAAGGAGGCGGCCGAGCTGGTGCTGGCCGACGACAACTTCGCGTCCATCGCTGCCGCGGTGCGCGAGGGGCGCACCGTCTACGACAACATCAAGACAGTGATCAGCTGGACCCTGCCCACCAACGGCGGCGAGGCCGGCATCGTGATGATCGCCATCCTGCTCGGCATGACGCTGCCGATCACCCCGGTGCAGATCCTGTGGATCAACATGATCACCGCGGTGACGCTGTCGCTGTCGCTCGCGTTCGAGCAGCCAGAGCAAGGGGTCATGCAGCGCCCGCCGCGCGACCCGCGCGAACCGCTCATCTCCGGCTTTCTGCTATGGCGCATCGTGCTGGTGTCGGTGATCATGGTGGCCGGCGCCATGGGGCTGTTTCTGTGGGAGAGCGCGCGCGGGCTGCCGCTGGATGCCGCGCGCACGGTGGCGGTCAACACCATCGTCATCAGAGAGATCGTGTACATGTTCAACTGCCGGCATCTGACCGCGACCACGCTGTCGAGGGAAGGCTTCCTCGGCAACCGCTACGCGCTGCTGGCGGTGGGCCTGCTGGTGATGCTGCAAATCGCCTTTACCTACGCGCCCTGGATGCAGGCGCTGTTCGGCACCGCCGCACTCGACACCGACGCGTGGCTGCGCATCGCCGTGTTCGGCGTGGCGCTCTACGCCATCGTCGAAGTCGAGAAGCGCATCATCAACGGCAGCCTGGAACGATCCGGGCGCGCGGCCGCCGCCGGCTAGCCATGCACGACATGGGCGCCTACGGCGAGTTTGCCGGCCTGATGCTGCTGTCGGCGCTGTTCGGCGGCATCGCGCTGTGGCTGCGCCAGCCGCTGATCGTCGCCTTCATCGCGGTGGGCGTGGTGGTGGGGCCGGCGATGCTCGGCTGGGTCAGCGCCTGGGACCCGCTCGACCTGCTGGCGCAGGTCGGCGTCACCGTGCTGCTGTTCGTGGTGGGCCTTCGGCTCGACATCGGGCTGGTGAGAAATCTCGGCCCTGTGGCGCTCGCCACCGGGCTGGGCCAGCTCGGCTTCACCATCGCCTTCGGATTCCTCATCACCCAGGCACTCGGCATGGGCAGCCTCGAGGGCTTCTACATCGCGGTCGCGCTCACCTTCTCCAGCACCATCATCATCGTCAAGCTGCTGTCGGACAAGCGCGAGCTCGATTCTCTGCATGGGCGTATCGCCGTCGGGTTTCTGATCGTGCAGGACATTGCCGTGGTGGTGGCGATGATGGCAATGGGCTCGCTCCATGGTTTTTCCGCGGCCGAGGGCGCGCTGCCCGCGGCAGGCGCCATCGCAGCCAAGATGGGGTTCGCGGTGCTGGCGGTGGTGCTGCTCATGCGCTTCGTCCTGCCGCGGCTGGTGCACGGCATCGCGCGCTCGCAGGAACTGATGCTGATCTTCGCCATCGCCTGGGGCACCAGCCTCGCCACCCTGGGCGGCGTGCTCGGCTTCAGCAAGGAAGTCGGCGCCTTCCTGGCCGGCTTTTCGCTCGCCTCCACCGCCTACCGCGAATCGATCAGCTCGCGGCTGACCAGCGTGCGCGACTTTCTGCTGCTCTTCTTCTTCGTCGATCTCGGTGCGCGACTTGAGCTGTCCAGCATTTCCGGCGACGTGCTCGACGCGGTGGTGCTGTCGCTGTTCGTGCTGATCGGCAATCCGCTCATCGTGATGGCGATCATGGGATACATGGGCTATCGCCGGCGCACCGGATTCCTCGCCGGACTCACGGTGGCGCAGATCAGCGAGTTCTCGATCGTGTTCGTCGCCATGGGCATCACGCTCGGTCACGTCGGCACCGGCACGCTCGGGCTGGTGACACTGGTCGGCATCATCACCATCGCCCTGTCGACCTACCTGATTCTCTACTCGCAGCAGATCTACGCGCGGCTTGCGCCCGCGCTCACGCCGTTCGAGCGCGCCACGCCGTTCCGCGAGCTTGCGGTGGACGATCGCACCCCGCAGACAGGCAGCACCCAGGTCATCGTGTTCGGCATGGGGCGTTACGGCGGCAGGCTGGCCGCCCGCCTGCGCCACGCCGGCTTCACGGTGCTCGGCGTCGATTTCGATCCGGAGAATGTCCGCCTGCTGCGCCGGCGCGGCATCGACGTCGTCTACGGCGACGCCGACGACCCGGATTTTCCGGCGACGCTGCCGCTCTCCGGCGCGCGCTGGGTGGTGAGCACGCTGCGCGAGCCGGACACCAATTCCGCCCTCGCGCAGTCCCTGCGCGAGCATGGGTTCGCCGGCCGGCTTGCGCTGACCGCGCACTCCGAGGCGGATGCCCATCTTCTGCAGTCGGCGCACGCCCATGCGACCATACTGCGGCCGTTCCACAATGCCGCCGATTTCGCCGCCGATCACATCGCCGAATCGCTGCGCAAGGACTGATCAGCCATGAACAACTTTACGTTGCTCGCTGCCACCGACTTCTCCGAAGCGTCCCGGCGCGCGATCGACCGCGCCGCGCTGCTCGCCGACGGCCTGCGGCTGCGCCGCATCGAGCTGGTCCATGTGGTCAGCCGCGGCTCGCTGAAGGCGCTCAAGCGGCTGTTCAGCAGCGAGGCGGGGTCGCTGGAGGCGCGGCTGCTCGAGGAGGCCACCGTCGAGCTGCACCGCCTGACCGACCGCGTCGGCGACCAGTTCGGCATCGAGTCGGGCAGCTTCGTCGCCATCGGCAACCCGGCGGGCGAGATCGCCGACTATGCCGACCGCTTGAACGCGAACCTGCTGGTGCTGGGCGCGCGCGGCACCAACGCCGCGCGCGATCTGCTGCTCGGCACCACGGCCGAGAACGTCATCCGCCGGACGCACCGCCCGGTGCTGGTGGTGCGGGGCGATCCCGCCCGGCCCTATCGCAGCGTGCTGGCCGCCACCGATTTCTCGGCGCAATCGGCCGCCGCGATGAACCTGGCGCAAACGCTTGCGCCGCAGGCGTCGATGGCGCTGCTGCACGCCGTGGAGCTGCCGTTCGAGGGCAAGCTGCAGTACGCCGGGGTCGCCGCCGAGACCGTGTCGCGCTATCGGGCGCAGGCCGAGCGCGCCGCCGAGATCCAGGCGCGCGATTTTGCTTCCCGCGCGGCGTTCGACGGCACGGTGCGGGTCGAGTACGGCTACCCGCCGCGCGTCATCCGCGAGCAGATGGAGGGGACGCGGCCCGACCTCGTTGCGGTCGGCAAGCACGGGCAGTCGGCCATCGAAGAGCTGCTGATCGGCAGCGTCAGCGCGCACGTGCTGGCGAACGCGGCCTGCGACGTGCTGGTGGCGGGTCAGCCGGCCGCCGCCGCGGCGCCGGCCGCGTAGCCTGAACCTCCTGCTGCAGCCACTGCACGAAATCGGCGGCTTCCGGCCTGTCGCGCGCCGCGCGCGACACGATCGCGAAGTAGCTGCGGTTCACCGGCGATGACTGGGTGAACGGCATCGCCAGACGGCGCTCGGCGAACAGGTCGCCCAGCATGGAGCGTATGCCGAGCGCGACGCCCTGGCCGTCGGCCGCGGCGCGCACCGCATGATCCAGATGGCTGAAGTGCATGGAGCCGGCGGGCTTCAGGTCCGGCACGCCTGCCGCCTCGAGCCAGGTCGACCATGCGTGCCACGGCAACGGCCGGTCGGGATCGTCATAGTGCAGCAGCACATGGTGCCGGAGGTCTGCCGGCGTCTTCAGCGGCCGAGCGCGGTCGCGCAGCAGCCTCGGCGAGCACACCGGCACCACGGCGCCGCCGAACAGTTCGATCGCACCCGGCGGCGCCGCCTGCGGCGCGCAGTAACGCACCGCGACATCGATGCGGTCGCGCTCCAGGTCGAGCAACGCGCCGGTGGCCGACAGGCGCACGTCCACGCCGGGGTGCACTGCGCTGAAGCGCGGCAGCTTCGGCACCAACCACAGCGCGCTGAACGCGACCGACGCGGTGACATTGAGCGTGCGCGTCTGCGCGGCGCGGATGCGCGCCAGCGCATCGTCCACCTGGTGCAGCGCATTCGCCACCGCCGCGCGCAGCTGCTCCCCGGCATCGGTCAGCGTGAGACCCCGGTTGCGGCGCTTGAACAGTCTCACGCCGAGGCGTTGCTCCAGCGTGGCGATCTGGCGGCTGACCGCCGACTGCGTGAGAAACAGCTCGGCCCCGGCGCGGGTGAAGCTGAGATGCCGCGCCGCCGCCTCGAACCCGCGAAGCAGGTCCAGCGGGGGCAGTTCAGAGCGCGGTTTTGCCATTCCTCAGGCTCATGCGAAGCATTCCGGAATTTCGTTTGTACATCTGGAATGAGCAGGAGAACAATGCTCTCCGTAATGATCAAACGGAATGACTACCCGGTCAATGCCGAACAGGAGGCTAGCATGCAGATCAGCATTCCCGACAGCAAACTGGCGCTGGCGCGCGAGGGCCTGCTGGCGCTGCGCGACGCGCGCGGCGCCCGCCTCACCGCGCATTCCGGCGCGTTCTGGGTCACACAGGAAGGCAGCGGCAAGGATCATGTCATCGACGCCGGCCAGTCGCTGACCGTGTGCGCCGACGGGCTGACGGTCGTCACCGCGCTGCAGGCCGGTGAGATTACCGTGCACGCGCCGGCGCCGGCACCCATGCGCGCCGGCCTTCTCCGCCGCGTGCAGCAGTTCTGGCGGCAGCTGAGGCCTTCGGCGTCGGCACGCGCTGCCGCCGTTGCACCCCTGTCTCTGCTGCACGACCCTGATCCATGCACCTGAGCCGGGTTTCTGCCCGGCCGCGGTCCCTCACTCTCGCCCAGGGGATGGCGGGCTGCGCGCCCACGCGCCACGCCAGGTGGCGCTCGGGATGAAGCCGTTGGTGAATCTCTCGGAAGTGCCGCTGCGCGAGCATCGGCATGGCGAGCGCTACGCGGCACGCCTGGGCGCGATTGCGCCGCTCATCGGCGCGCGCAAGCTCGGCTGCCGCATCGCCGTCGTGCCGCCGGGCAGTCGCGCATGGCCGTTTCATAGCCATTACGCCAACGAGGAACTGTTCCTGATCCTGGAAGGCAGCGGCACCCTGCGCATGGGTAACGCGGAGTATCCGCTGCGCAGCGGCGACCTGGTGTGCGCGCCGGCCGGCGGGCTTGACACCGCCCACCAGATCGTGAACACCTCTTCGGCGGACCTCAGGTACCTGTGCATCAGCACCATGCTCGAACCCGACGTCACCCTGTACCCGGACAGCGGCAAGTTCGGCGTGTTCGCCGGCGCGCCGCCCGGCGGCCGCAGGGAAGCGCGGCTGTTCGAGGCCGCGGCGCGGCTGAGCGACCGTGTCGACTACTGGGAAGGCGAAGACTGAATTCGACGGTCGGGTGCCACGATCCGGGCATGTCTTCGGATTCGCCTGCAAGCGTGCACAGTTTCCTGTGCCAACCGCATGCCCAGGTCGTGGCTGTCCGGGGCACCGGATACAAAAAAATAAGCCGCCCGGAGGGCGGCTTATCTACCGAGCGGAAAGAACGCTCAGAACCTGAACACGATGCTGGCAGAGATCAGGTCGGCGTCTTCGTCATCGACCTCGAAACGCTCCCACTCCGCCCGGATGCTGAGTTGCGGAGTGAAGTGAAACGCGCCGCCCACGCCGAACATGAGGTCGGTGCCGTCGTCGCTGGCAGAGATGCCCGGCGCATTGACTTCGGCGTCCCACATGTAGACACCCAGCTTGCCGAAGATGGAGAACTGCGGATTGATCGGCAGAATGCCGACCGCGGCGGCCTGGAAGCCATCGGCCTCCGCGGTCGCCGTGCCGCCCGGCCCGCTCACCGAAATCTCGCCGAGATCGACCCAGCCAAGTTCCACGCCGAAGTTCTGGTTGAAGTTGTAGCCACCGAAAATTTTGAAGCCGGTGTCTTCATCGTCGCAAGAGGTTGCGCCGGCGAGCGCGGGATCGCCGCACAGATCGATAGACGACAATCCGGCGCCGCCACCGATGTAAAACGGCGTGCTCTGCGCGGCCGCCGGCAATGCCGGCAACAGCAGACTCGCCATCAGCAATGCGGCTAATGAAGTCACTCGCCCGAACAGGAAGTTTCGCATCTTGTTGCTCCTTTCACACTTAGGGGAGGTCTATCGAGAGACCGCCCGTCGCCAACCGGCGACATCCCTTCGGTCTCTCTACTTTCATCCTTAGTGCAAGGAACCCTGCCCGTCAAATGAAATTCGAGTGCAGTTGCGCCGATGACACGCACGATCGCCAGTCGTGCAATCGCGCGCTGCGCGTTACCAGGCGCCGGTTTCCCTGAGCAGCGCGGCGATCTCTTCGGCGATGCGCCGATAGCCGCGCGCGTTCGGATGGATCGGATCGGACTTGAGCGCGTTGTCGCGCAACACTTCGTGAAGCACATCGTCTTCCAGCGGCAGGCCGAAGTCTTTGGCGATGCGCCTGTAGAACTCCGCATTGCCGCCGAACAGCGCGGGTTTCGGCACCGAGATCAGCACCACGTCGGTCCCCTGCGACTTCGCCATCTGCACCATCTCCCGCAGGTTCGCCTCGATGGTCGGCGCATCCACCTTGCGCAGCATGTCGTTGCCACCGAGGCACAGCAGCAGCAGTCGCGGCCGGAATTCGTCCAGCACCTCGGGCAGGCGCCGCAGCCCGCCGTCGGTGCGCTCGCCCGGCACGCCCAGGCCGATGACCTCCCGCCCCAACAGATCAGACAGCACCGCGGGATAGCTTTCCTCAGCGCTTGCCCCGGTGCCGTAGGTCAGGCTGTCGCCAAAGGCCACGATCACATCGTTTGAACCGAGCGGCGCAAGCCGCGGGACGTCGCCGCCGCAGGCCGAGAGCAACGCCGCCGACAGCAGCAGGGCGGCCGTGGCCAGCCGAATCCGCCACCGCGGCTCGCCGGCGGCGAATGTCCTGATTCCGATCATTGCTTTCTCCCGGTCACTGTCTTGCTCTCGCGCCGATGCGCTCGGCGATCGCCAGCACCCGGTACATCGAGCGCACCACCGGCAGCTCGATCAGTTCGCCGTCCACCACCACCAGGCCGGTCTGATCCGCCTCGAATGCGGCGCACACCCTGCGCGCCTTCTCGATGGTCGCCGCATCCGGCGTGAATGCGGCGTGAATGGCCGAAAGCTGCGATGGATGAATCGACGCCTTGCCGGTAAAACCGAGCGCCGCGCAGCGCATCGCCTCCTCGCGCAGCCCCTCGGGGTCGTCCAGGTTCAGATACGGCACATCCAGCAGGTCGATGCCGGCGCTCGCCGCCGCATGCACCAGCCGCGAGCGGGCATAAAGCAGCGGCTCCCAGGCCTTGCGGCAGCGCAGGTCCGCGGACATGTCCACCGCGCCGAGAATCATCGAATCGATGCGCGGGCTGGCGCGTGCGATCTCCACCGCCCGTTCCAGCGCCTGGTTGGTTTCGATGATCACGCAGTAGCGGATCTCCCGGGCCGCGCCGGTCGCAAGCAGCGAATCGAGCAGTTGCACTTCCTCCGCTGAGCGGATCTTCGGGATCATGATCGAAGGCGGCGGCGACTTCGATTCGATGATCGCCGTCAAATCCTTGAGCCCTTCCGGCGTGGACAGCGCATTGATGCGCGCCATGCGCTCCACCCGCGGGTGGCTCGCCTGCTCGAACAACGGCAGCGCTAGCGCGCGGCCCTCGTCCTTGCGCGGGCGGGCGACCGCATCCTCCATGTCGACGCAGACGATGTCGGCGCCGGCATCGAGCGCCTTCCAGTACCGGTCCGGCCGCAGGGCGGGAACGAACAGCAGGCTGCGGCGAGGGCGAACGACATGCTCGGTTGGGGTTGTCATCTATGGTTTCCGGAATTCAATGGACAGAAGCGAAACACGAAGGCACGAAGTAGTTCCCTGGTAGCTGGCCGAACCGGGGCACGTCATGGCACCCGAATCGGAACAACGCGCGCGAGGCACCGCAAAGCAGCCTGCCGTGTGTTTCACGTCCCGAGCTTTCCAGGCCACGCAGGAAGACGGGATGTTACCAGCGGGGCCCGCGGGTACGACCGCCCCCGCGGTTCGAGCAGTCGTGCCAGAATGGCCGCCGTAAAAGATTGAAACGGGGCTGGGCAAACATGGAACAAAAAGTCGCCATTGTGACCGGCGCGGCCGGCGGAATCGGGGAAGCTACGGCTCACACCCTCGGAAAAGCCGGCATACGGGTCGCCCTGGCGGACCTGCGCCCCGATGCGGCCGAATCGGTGGCGCAGCGCCTGCGCGGCGAAAAGCTGGAGGTCATGCCGGTAACCGTGGACATCGCCGACCAGGCCAGCGTCGATGCCATGACCGGGACGGTGGTCGACCGCTGGGGGCGCATCGACATTCTCGTCAACAACGCCGGCATCGAAAGCTCGAAGCCCTTCCTGGAGATCGGCCTGGAAGAATACGAGCGGGTGATGCGCATCAACACCACCGGCGCCTGGCTGTGCTGCCAGGCGGTGATCCCGGTCATGCTGCGCCAGAAGAGCGGCAGCATCGTGAACGTCAGCTCGGTCGCGGGGCAGCGCGGCGGCGGCCTGCTCGGCACGTCCGCCTATTCGACCTCGAAAGGCGCGGTCATCGCGCTGACCAAGGCGCTGGCCCGCGAGTTCGCCCGCAAGGGCATTCGGGTCAACGCGGTGTCGCCCAGCCTGACGATGACCGACTTCGCCCGCCGCCAGCTCGAAAAGCTCGACCCGTCGACGCTGGACCGCGTGATCGCGATGACGCCCATCGGCCGCGTGGCCGAGCCGCCCGAGATCGCGGCGGTCATCGCCTTTCTCGCCTCGGACGCCGCCGGTTTCGTCACCGGGCACGTCTACAACGTCGACGGCGGCACCGCGATGTAGCACACGCGCCGCCGGCCGCGCGGCGCCCGCCTCCTGATGCGCGTGGAACGAGTCTGGAAAGAATGAACTCGCACCCCTGGCTTCCGCTCACGTTGGCATCGCAACCATGAGCAAGCGCCGAAACAGGCCGCTTCGCGGCGTTTTGAGTGGTTCGGCGCTGTCGTCCTGCGGCCGTGACTCAACCCGGTTGGCCAAGGCCAACGAAAAGCTTCGTGCCTTCGTGCCTTAGTGTTTCGTTTCTGTCGTTTCTTCTTCCAGGGCGGCCTCAGCGCGGACCGAGCGCGCGGCGGATCTCGGCCATGGTGGCCGGTTCGCTGCCCGCCGCGCGGACCAGGGCGACCGCTTCCTCGACCAGCTTCACGTTGGTCGTTCGCGCGCCGAAGCGCGTGTCCTCCAGGCCCACCCGCACATGGCCGCCGCGCTCGACCGCGTACGGGATCAGCGACGTGATGTCCACGTCCAGCCCGGCGATCATCCAGGGCGCGCCCGGCGCTTCATCCGCCAGCAGCTGCAGGAACGCATCGAGGCCGTAGCGCTTGGGCGGAAAGCCGAAGCTCAGGCCGTCGGAGAACATGAATCGGTAGATGCACCGCGGCACCTTCGGATAGGCGCGCTCCAGCGCCGCGCCGAGGCGTACGAACGCCGGCTCGTACAGCGCGTAGCCCGGATGGAAACGGTACTGGGTCGCCAGTTCCAGGCCGCGCCGGATATGCGACTCGGGATTGGCGTAGACGAAGCCTTCCTTGCCGCGCGGAATGTCTTCCAGGCGCGTGATGTTGGTCGAGCCCGGATCGACCACCGACCATTCCAGCAGGCCGCGCCTGGCAAGCGTCTCGGTGTGCGCATAGCGCTCCTGCGCGGTCATCATCTTCGGCGCATCGACGCTGCCCGCGAACGGCAAGGTCGGATAGACGACAACATCTTCCTTCGCCCGGATCCCTTCGATGATCGCCGCGTAGAGGTCGGCATCGTCTTTCTGCCGGCCGGTGGCCACGTCGTAGGCATGCACATGAATGATCGCGGCGCCTGCGCGCGCGCAGGCGATGCCGTCCTGCACGATCTGCTCGACCGAGATCGGGATCATCGGCTGCAGGTCGCGCGACCAGGGGCCGTTGAGCGCGACTTCGATCCAGGTCTTGCCCGGCGTCACGACAGCGGGCCTCGATTGCGCCGCCAGGCCGGCGCCCGGTACCGCCCCGAGCCCCGCCATCACCAGCGGCGCGGCGGCCGCGCCGAGAAAGCGCCGGCGCCCGGCGCTGTACTGTGCGATTTGCCTGCGGAGGTATTTCATACGCTTTCCCCTCTGAAAAAGGCCGAATCCGGCGTGCGGTCGCGTTGCCGGCCCGACATCACGACTTCTTCGACGAAGGCAGCGGATACATCAGGCCCGCGGCCCCGAAACCGCCATCGACGTTGAGCGAATGGCCGTTGACGTAATCGCTCTCGCCCGAGGCCAGGTAAACGGCCGCCAGCGCGATCTCGCGCGGCTCGCCGTAGCGCCGCTGCGGCACCAGGAAGTTATACGCCTCCACTGTCGCCGGATCGTGCATCGCGCGGCCGACATCGGTGGCGATCGGACCTGGCACGATCGAGTTCACGTTGACGCCCAGTTCGCCCAGCTCCACCGCCATTACCTTGGTCAGCAGTTCCAGGCCGGCCTTTGCCGCGCCGTAGGCGGCGCGGCCGATGCCGCCCCGCTGCCCGGACAGCGAGCAGATGTTGATGATCTTGCCGTAACGCTGCTCGACCATCCGGCGCCCCGCCGCCTGCGAACACAGGAAGGCACCCGTCAGGTTGATGCGGATCACCCGTTCCCACTCATCCAGCGGAAAGTCGAGCGCGCGCTTGTTGATGCCGATGCCGGCGTTGTTGACGAGCACGTCGATGCGCCCGAACTCGCGCACGCAGTGCGCCACCATGGACTCGCCCCCGGCGGGGTCGGCCACGTCGACCTTCACTGCCTTGACGGCGCCGCCGCCGGCCGCCAGCTCGGCGGCCGTCTGCCCGGCACGCTCGCCGTTGATATCGGCAATCAGCACCCGCGCGCCCTCTTCCACGAAAGCCTGCGCGATCGCCTTGCCGATGCCCTGTGCCGCGCCGGTCACCACGGCCGTGCGCCCCTTGAGCCGCATTTCTGAATCTCCTTGTAGCGTTACCAACGATTGATTGTCGAAATCCTGCCGCGTGCGATTCAGATCGGCACCGGATGCTCGGTCATCGGCGCGCCCTCGTCCTCGGCGAAGAACCTGAGCAGCTCGTCGCCAATGCGCCCGGGCGCTTCTTCCGCCAGCCAGTGTCCGCAGCCCGGCACCATGCCGCCGCGCACGTTCTCCGCGACTGCCTTCATCGACTCCAGCGGCTCCAGGCCCCGCCCGTAGCTACGGTCGCCGCCCAGTGCCAGCACCGGCATCTTGAGCTTGCCGCGTGCGAGCAGCGCCCGGTTGTCTTCCGCATCCGCCGGCAGCGCCCGATAGAACTCGAGCATCGCGCGCAAGGCGCCCGGCCGCGCGTAGGTCCTCAGATACTCGTCGCGATCGGCCTGCGGAATGCAGCCCGGCAGCGCGCCGTAGTGGTCGAAGAACCAGCCGAGCAGCGCCGCCTCGCGCCCGGCGCACAGCGCCTCGGGCAGATCCGGCGCCTGGAAGAAGCCGTGATGCCAGCGCCGCCCGCCCTGCGAGAAATCGGGACCGGCGCCGGGAATCACCACATCCAGAATCGCGAGGCGACGCACCGCCTCCGGATGCTGCGCGGCGAGCGCGAACGCCACCGGCCCGCCCCAGTCGTGCCCTGCCACGAAGAAATGCTCCGTGTGCAGTTCTTCGCGCATCAGCCGCCAGATATCCGAGGCGAGCGTCTTCTTGTCGTAGCCGCGCGCCGGCCGCGAGCTGTCGCCCAGGCCGCGCAGATCGGGCGCCACCACGAAGAACTGTTTCGCGAGCAGCGGGATGACATGCCGCCATGCGTACCAGGTTTGCGGAATGCCGTGCAGCAGCACCACCGCATTGCCCGCCCCGGCGGTCACGTAATGCAGCTTCGCCTCGCCGAGATCGGCGTAGTCGTGCTGGAAATCGGTCATGGCAGTCTCCCTGGATTCCGGATCCGTGCGGCTCGAATGACGTGTCTGCGACGCCGCTCAGGCCAGCGGCCCGGCGAACTTCTCCAGCAGCGTCCAGGCCTCGGGACCGAAGGTTTCCTTCCACTGCCGGTAGTAGCCGGAGGCCGAGATCACCGCGCGGAACGCCGCCTGGTCGGTCTGGTGGAACTCGAGCCCGAAGTCCTTTAGCTGCTGTTCAACGCTCTGGTTGAGATTGGCGATGTCGTCGCGCTGCCGCAGGGCCGCCTCATTGAAGTTGCGCGCCAGGATTTCCTGCAGGTCGGGCGGCAGCGCATTCCACATGCGGCCGTTGACCAGGGTGAACTGGCCGTCCCACATATGGTTGGTGATCGAGATGTATTTCTGCACCTCGTAGAGCTTGGCGATCAGGATGAGCGAGAGCGGATTCTCCTGGCCGTCCACGATGTGCGTCTGCAGCGCCGAGTAGACCTCGCTGAAATTGATCGACGTGGGCGCAGCGCCCAGGTGCTGGAACAGCGAGGTCCACAACGGGCTGACCGGCACCCGGATCTTGAAGCCCTTCAGGTCCTCCGGCGTCAGGATCGGCCGCGTGCTGCTGGTGATCTGACGAAAGCCGATGTCCCACATCTTGTCGAAGGCGTGCAGGTTGATGCCGGCGATGACTCTTCGCAGGTAGTCGCCCAGCTCGCCGTCCACCGCCGCCCACACCTGGTCGTAGTTCTTGAAGGCGAAGCCCACGCCATACAGCGAGGTCTGCTTGGCCAGCGTCGACAGCACGTTGGTGCCCGACACCACGA
>ERZ869936.473-NODE-473-length-37823-cov-5.396844_pt1 | contig 37823 bp, 36 predicted proteins | sample MGYA00520876_ERZ869936 | MGnify/ENA primary metagenome ERZ869936 (study PRJEB32218, sample SAMN09650985) | biofilter metagenome | isolation source: enrty point of leading RO module | place: Saudi Arabia: Thuwal, RO plant located on Red Sea | collected 2016-02-17 ... | reverse complement strand
GCACTGCTTGAAGTGCTTGCCGGACTCGGTCCAGCCGTTCGCGGTCGTGAGCACCGCAATGCCATGCGAAATCTGCACCGCCTCGCGCGCCGCCTCGATGATGACTTGCTGGTGCTGCGCCGGCAGCCGGCTGAACCAGCGCTCGCTCACCAGCCAGGAGATCGAGTTGTAGACATGGCCGCTCAGGGTGGTGAAGTCGTTCACCTCCCACAGCTTGAAGGCGAGGCTGATGCCGGGCGCATTGAACTGGCCGTCGGCAAGCCCGGTGCCGAGCGCGGTCAGCACCTCGCCCCAGGGCAGGGGCGTGGCCGAGGCGCCAAGCGCTTTCATCGTCGCCACATGCGCCGGGTTCTCCTCGACGCGGATCTTCAGGCCCTTGAGATCGCCGGCGGTGCGGATCAGCCGCTTGTTGTTGGTAAAGGCGACGAAGCCGCCGCCATCGTCGAGCGTGCCGAGATAGCGCAGCCCGGAATTGAGCGTGCCGCGCATGAAATCCGCATGCCACTCGCCATCGAAGTAGGCGCGCGCCACCCGGTAGCTCGAGAACAGGAAGGGGGTGGTGACGACCTGATAGTCGCGATAGAAAGAGGACATTGCCCCGGACGAGATCAGCGTGGACTGCACGGTGCGGCCTGACTGCGCCTGCCGGGCGGTCTCGACCTCGGAGCCGAGCTGGCCGTTGCCGAACACCTTGACGTCGATGTCCCCATTGGTGCGCGACTCGACGATGGATTCGAAATGTTTCATCGCCGGGTGCATCTCGTTGTTGCCCAGGTCTTCTGGCGCGAGATGGCTGATCACCATCGTGTAGCGCGCCGCCTGCGCCTCGATCGGCGCCACCAGCGCGACAATAAGCACTGCAGCAAGACATGCGGAAAAGACCGGCTTCATCGCTCCTCCCGGATTGTGGCCGACTGAGCCCAAGGCCAGCATCGCCAGCGGCACCGGCCGCTGTCAAGAGCGGCGGTCAGCGGCGGCCGAAGTGGGTGGCCAGATAGTCGAGCAGACGGCCTCGTGCGCCCGGATCTTCGATCGGCCGCATACCCTGCTCCTGCACCATCCACACCAGGATGTCGTCCCAGGCGCTGCGGCTCAGGCCCTGCTGCTTGACGATCATCAGCGAATGGCAGGCGCGGCACAGATAAAACACTTCTTCGCGGCCGGGGCCCGGCGGCAGGCCGTCCCAGTCGCGCGCCGCGGCCGCGTGCCCCAGCGCCGGCGGCGCCGCACCGGTAGCCGGCGGAAGCGGTGGCGGCGCGTCGTGCAGGGTGCGCAGGTACGCGATCAGATGCGCGCGCGCGCCCTCGTCGCGGATGCCGGCGAAAGGCATGCGCCCCTGCAGTGCGACAAGTTTGGGATCGAACAGATACCGGTTCAGTCGCTCATAGTCCCAGTGGCCGCCGGCCGCCCTGAGCGAGGCCGAGTAATCGAAGCCCGGGAGCGCGGCGAGTTCGCGCCCAAGCACGTTCCACAAATTCGGACCGATAGTCGCCGCAGCGCCCGGGCGCGCCCCATGGCAGGCGGCGCACTGCAGAAAGATCTTCTCTCCAATCGCAGGATCGGCGGCTGCGAGCCGCGGCGCGATCGGCGCCGGCGCGTCGTCCGCCTGAACCGGCGCCTGCAGCAGCAGCGCGACGGCAACACCGGCAAGGCCTTGCCACCACCGCCGACCGGCACGGACGGCCGGCATGTGCCCGTGGGCCGGTTCGCGGCTGGAACGTGGCGCACACCGAAGCATCAACACAGTCAGGCAACGCGCACCGCGATGCGATGAATCTGGTTGTTCACATAGCCCCCCGGGTTCCAGGGCGAGACGAACGGCTGCATCCGGCCGCGGTCGTCGGTAGCGCGCGCCCATACCTCGTAATAGCCCTTGGTCGGGAACCGCAGCCGCGCGCGAAAACGCTGCCAGGCATACGGATTGGCCGGCGCGCGCAGTTCGGCCGGCGTCCAGCTCGCACCGAAGTCGATCGACAGCTCGACCACGCGCACGCTGTCGTCACCCGCCCAGGCGTGCCCGCGCACCTCGAGTTCGGGCCGCGCCGCGGCCACCTGGACGCCGCTCGCCGGCGCGGTAATGAGCGACTTCACCGGCATCGATTCGATGATGCGCAATGCCTCCGCCGGCACCTTTTCGCCCGGCGCCACCGGGAATTCCGGCACCCGGTAGGACGTGCCGGTCATCTTGGCGCCGTCATGCACGCCGTCACGGATGCGGATGCGGGTGAGCCATTTCTGCGAGCAGGAGCCCGGCCAGCCGGGAACCACCAGACGCAGGGGCGCGCCGTTCATCGGGTGCAGCGGCGCGCCGTTCTGTTCGAACGCGACCAGGTTGTACGGACTCAACGCCTTGGCGATCGGCACGCCGCGCGACAGCGGCTCTTTTTCTTCGTCGCCGGAAAGATGTGTATCGGCGCCGTAGTGCGCGGTGTATACCGCGCCGGGCTTCAGCCCGGCGGCTTTCAGCAGGTCGGCCAGGCGCACACCGGTCCACTCGGAACAGGCCACGGCACCGAGGGTCCACTGGTTGCCCCTGGCCTTCGGGTCGAAGAACGCGCGGCCGTTGCCGCCGCATTCGAGCTGCAGCCGCAGCTTTACCACTTCGAAATTCCTGCGCAGATCGGCAATGCCGAGCTTGAGCGGCCGCTCGACCTCGCCGTCGATCTCGAGCATCCAACGGCCCGCGTCGCTCTGCAGCGGCGGATTGCCGTTGTTGCGGATGAAATGACGGGCGGTCGGGGTCACCTCGTCGTCGAGCAGATCGGCCCGGCACTCGGCGTTCAGCGGCCGGTCGCTGAGCAGGATCAGCCCGTCCTTGCCGTCGAGCTGCAGCGCCTGCTCGGCCAATGCCACCGGAATCAGGCCGGCCGGCAGGTTGCGGTGAAATGGAATCGCGCCGCCCAACAGCGCCGCCATGGTTGCCAGACCGGCGCCCTTCAGAAAGCCCCGCCGGTCGGGGTAGCTGCGCCGGCCGAAGACCTGTTCATCGGCGCGCAGCGGGTCCTCGGCATAGAGTTCGAACAGTGTTCGCTGCGGAGTGTTCATGTCGTGTCCTCCCGAATCATATACGCGCCGCGCTTCGTTCCCCGCTCGGGTTTGCAGCCGAGCACTGCTTGTAACCCGGAAGCGCGCGCCAGCGCTTGACGCCGGTCAAGGCAACCGGTCCGCCGTTGCGCGGCGGACCGTCATCGCGCTCAGCCCCGCACCGCCTCGGGCACGGCAGTCACCGTCTCCGGCGCCGTCGCGAACTGCAGGCTGTGCAGGCGCGCGTAAATGCCGCCGCGCGCCAGCAGCTCGGCGTGGTTGCCGATCTCGGCAATCCGACCCTGGTCCAGCACCACGATGCGATCGGCTTTTTCAACGGTCGACAGGCGATGGGCGATGACGATGGTGGTGCGCCCCCGCATCAGCGTTTCCAGCGCTGCCTGGACATGCTTTTCCGACTCGGAGTCGAGTGCCGAGGTGGCTTCGTCCAGGATCAGCACCGGCGCATTCTTCAGAATGGTGCGGGCGATGGCGAGACGCTGGCGCTGGCCGCCGGACAGGCGCACGCCGCTCTCGCCAATCAGCGTATCGAAGCCCTGCGGCATCGCGCGAATGAATTCGGTGGCGTGGGCGGCCTCGGCGGCGCGCTCGATTGCCTCGCGGCTCGCGCCGGCGGCGGCTCCGTAGGCGATGTTCGCCGCCACGGTATCGTTGAACAGGGCGACTTCCTGGCTGACCAGCGCGATATTGGCGCGCAGGCTGTCCAGAGACAGCGAGTCCAGATCGTGGCCGTCGAGCAGTATTCGGCCGGCATCGGGGTGATAGAAGCGCGGCACCAGGTTGGCAAACGTGGTCTTGCCGCTGCCGGACGACCCGACCAGGGCCACCATCTCGCCGGCGCGGATGGAAAGGTCGATCTCGCGCAGCGCCGGACGCGTGGCGTTCGGATAGGAGAAGCTCACCCGCTCGAAGCGCAGCTCGCCTTTCGCGCGCGGCAGCTTCACCGAGCCGGTGTCGCGCTCGGTGTCCTCGTCGATCAGCGCGAATACGCTCTCGGCCGCGGCCAGGCCGCGCTGCAGGTGCTCGGCGACGCCGGTCAGCCGCTTGAGCGGCGCGGTCAGCATCAGCATCGCGGCAAGGAAGGAAACGAAGCTGCCGACGGTGGTGGAATCCTGCTGCGCCTGGATGGTGACGTAGTAGACGACGATGGCCGTGGCGAGCGCCGCCAGCAGCTGCACGATCGGCACGTTCGCGGCAGCGGCCGCGGTCTGCTTCATCATCCAGCGGCGCAGGGTGTTGCTGGTGTCGTTGAAGCGGCGCGTCTCGTAGGCCTGCCCGCCGAAGATCTTCACCACCTTGTTGCAGTCGATGGTTTCCTGCACCACCTGGGTCAGATCGCCCATCGCCGCTTGGGTGGAGCGGCTGGTGGCCCGCAGCCGGATGTTGAAATAGCGCACCACCAGCGCGATCGGCGGAATCATCACCAGGGAGATCAAGGTGAGCTTCCAGTCCACATACAGCAGGTAGGCAAACAGGCCAATGATGGTCAGCGTGTCCTTGACCAGCACGGTCACCACCTGGGTGGCGGCCTGGGTCACCTGCGCCACGTCGTAGGTGAAGCGCGAAACCAGGTTGCCGGTGGTGTGGTCGTGGAAATAACCGATCGGCAGCCCGAGCATGCGGCGGAACATGCGATCGCGCAGGTCCATCACCACTTTGTTGCCGACCCAGGCGCTGGCGTACTGGCCGATGAAGCTGCCCAGCCCGCGCAGCAGGAACAGGGCGATCAGCGCCACCGGCATCCAGCGGATGAGGAAGGGGTCTTTCTCGATGAACGTGCCGTCGAGGAACGGCTTGACCGCCGCCGGCAACGCCACCTCGGTGGCGGCGCTGATCAGCATTCCCAGCACCGAGATCGCGAACACGGCCGAGTACGGCCGCACATGGCGCAGCAGCCGCAGATAGAGCTGCGTCCCGGTCATCGATTGCATGGCGGCAAGATAGCACAGGCCCGGTCGCGCCTTTCGCCGCCTTGCGCCGGGCGGCGCGAACGCGCGAAACGCAAGGGCGCGACGAAGGGCGTACTCAGAATCGGCGCCCCGGGATCGGGCACGCGCGACCCGGCCCGGACGCCTGCACCGGCGCGCCGCACCCGATGGCGCACTTGGTTCTAGTGCGTGCCTTCGTGTTTCGCTTCCGTCTTTTTCAGCCGGTCAAATGCGCCGGACTGTCAGCCGAGGTTGACCATGACATGGCGCACGGTGGTGTAGTCCTCCAGGCCGTAGAGCGACATGTCCTTGCCGTAGCCCGACATCTTCATCCCGCCGTGCGGCATCTCATTGACCAGCATGAAATGCGTATTGACCCAGGTGCATCCGTATTCGAGGCGGCTGGCGACCTTCATTCCCTTGGCGACGTCGCGGGTCCACACCGACGATGCCAGCCCGTACTCGGAATCATTGGCCCAGTCGATAGCTTCCTCCACGTCGCTGAAACGCGTCACGGAGACCACCGGGCCGAAGACTTCCTTGCGCACGATCTCGTCGGCCTGGGTAGCGCCGGCAATCAGGGTCGGCTCGTAGTAAAAACCGCCGCCCGCCGCCGGCTTGCCGCCCGCCACCACTTCCATGTGGCGGGCGCTGGTGGCGCGTTCGACGAAGCCGGCGACCCGCTCGCGCTGCCGCGCCGAAATCAGCGGGCCGATATCGGCGTCCTCCGCGTCGGGGTTGCCATACTTGATCGACTTCACCGCCGCGCCGAGCTCGGCCACCAGCTTGTCGTGGATCTTCGCGCCGGCGTAGACCCGGCAGGCGGCGGTGCAGTCCTGGCCGGCGTTGTAATAGCCGAAGATCTTGATGCCCGACACGACCGCCTCCAGGTCGGCGTCGTCGAACACGATCACCGGCGCCTTGCCGCCAAGCTCGAGATGGGTGCGCTTGATGCTGGCCTGCGCCGCCTGAAGCACCTTCTGTCCGGTGGCTATGCTGCCGGTGAGCGAAATCATGCGCACGCCGGCATGGTTGATCAGCAGCGCGCCCACGCGCTCCCCGGCACCGTGGACGATGTTGATCACGCCCTGCGGATAAAGCTCGGCCAGCGCCTCGCCCAGCTTCAGCGTGGTCAGCGGGGTCATTTCGGAGGGCTTGATCACCACGGTATTGCCGGCGGCCAGCGCCGGCGCGATCTTCCAGGCGGCCATCATCAGCGGGTAGTTCCACGGCGCGATCTGCGCCACCACGCCGATCGGGTCGCGCCGGATCATGCTGGTGTGACCGGCCAGATACTCGTCGGTGGCCGATCCGTGCAGGCAGCGGGCGGCGCCGGCGAAGAACCTGAAGCAATCGACGATCGCCGGCAGCTCGTCGTTCAGCACTCGCGCGAAGGGCTTGCCGCAGTTCTTCGACTCGAGCTCGGCATACGTCTTGGCATGCTGCTCGACATGGTCGGCCAGCTTGAGCAGCAGCAGCGAGCGCTCTTGCGGCGTTGTCTGCCCCCAGGTGCGGAAGGCGCGAGCGGCCGCGCGCACCGCCTCGTCCACCTGGTCGACCGAGGCCTCGCGGAGCTTGGACAGCGCCTGCCCGCTGTGCGGGTTGATCACGGATTCCTCGGCGCCGGCGCCGGCTACCAGCTTTCCGTCGATCAGCAGCTTGGTTTGCATTGCGGTTTCCTTTCTGGACTGGTTATTTTCCGCTGCCCGCCGCTTCGTGAGTGTCGCGGGTCAAGTAGAAGGCAATCAGGATCGGGACGAGGGTCACGGCAATCACGAATACCGCGACCACGTTGGTCACCGGCCGCTCGCGCGGGCGTACCAGCTCCGAGAGCATCCAGATCGGCAGGGTGGTCTGCTGGCCGGCGGTGAAGGTAGTGACGATGACTTCATCGAAGGACAGCGCAAAGGCGAGCATGCCGCCGGCGAGCAGCGCAGTCGCCATGTGCGGCAGGATCACGTAGCGAAAGGTCTGGAACCCGTTGGCGCCAAGATCCATCGACGCCTCGATCATGCCCGGCGCGGAACGGCGCAGGCGCGCCAGCACGTTGTTGTAAACCACGACGATGCAGAAGGTCGCGTGGCCGATGACGATGGTCCAGAAGCTGAACGGAATGTCCATCAGGTTGTAGGCCGAGCGCAGGCTGATGCCGGTGATGATGCCCGGCAGCGCGATCGGCAGGATCAGCAGCAGCGAGATCGATTCGCGCCCGAAGAAGCGCGAGCGCCATACCGCCGCCGCCGCCAGCGTCCCCAGCACGATCGCGATTGCCGTAGACATCAGCGCCACGCGCACCGACAGCCCCAGCGCGGCGCGGATGTCCTCGCGCTGGAAAGCGACGGCGAACCACTTGGTGGTCAGCCCGGGCAGGGGAAAGACGAAGCTCTTTTCCTCGACGCTGAAGGCGTACAGGATGATGAAGAAGAGCGGGACGTGCAGGAACGCCATGCCCGCCAGCGCGGCGGCGCGCAGCGACCAGCTTGCGCGGGGTTTGCCGTCAGAGCGCACTGAACGCTCCCATGCGACGCGCAATGACCAGGTAGACCGCCATCACCACGATCGGCACCACGGTAAACGCCGCCGCGAGCGGGATATTGCCGGCGACGCCCTGCAGCTGGTAGATCGCCAGCCCGATGAACGGGCGCGAGTTGCCGACGATGCGCGGAATAATGTAGTCGCCCAGCGTGAGCGAGAACGTGAAGATCGAGCCGGCCACCACGCCCGGCACCGCCAGCGGAAACACCACCTTGCGAAAAGTCTGCCCGGGTCGCGCGCCGAGGTCGGCCGAGGCTTCGGTCAGCGATCTCGGCACCCGTTCCAGCGCCGCCACGATCGGCAGGATCATGAACGGCAGCCAGATGTAGAGGAACACCAGGAACGTACCGATGTAGGAAATGGACAGCGACGGCCCGCCGATCACCGGAATCGCCAGGATCGCGTCGAGCAGCCAGGTCAGGTGCAACTGCTCGGCAAACCAGGTGACGATGCCTTCCTTGGCAAGCAGCAGCTTCCAGGCGTAAACGCGCACCAGGTAGCTCGACCACAGCGGCAGCATCACGCCCAGGAACAGCAGCGCCTTCATCTTCAGGGAGGCATGCCGGACCATGTAGTAGGCGACCGGAAAGGCGATGATCGCGGCCGCCACCGTTACCGCGGCGGCCATCAGCACGGTGCGCAGAAAGATGTCCGCGTTGGCGGCGGTGAACAGCTCGCGGTAGGTCGAGAGCGAAAACTCCCGGACGATCGTCCCGGAGAAGGGGTCGATGTAATAAAAGCTTTGCAGCAGCAGCGCGAACAGCGAGCCCAGGTAGATCACGCCGAGCCATAGCAGCGGCGGCGCGAGCAGCAGGAGCAGCAGCAGGCGCGGATGCAGGTACAGCAGCGAGGACAGGCGCTGCAGCGGGGTCGGCCGCGCCGCCGCCGTCATTTGGCCGGGCCCTGCAGCGGCTGCATGAGCGCGCGCGACCAGCACAACCGGACGCCGTCACCGGGCGTCACGCTGAGCGAGCCGCCGCTGTTCTGCCGCACCACCGTGAGTTCGCCCCCGCCTTCGAGTGCGACGACGAAACGGGTGGTGCTGCCAAGGTAGGTCGCCGCAGACACTTTGCCAAGCACCGTCACCGCGCCGTCCGGCGCGGCGCCGGAGGCCGGCAGCATGGAAATTTTCTCCGGCCGAATGGCGAACGGGCGGGTGCTCCCGGCCAGCCGCTGCGCGAGCGCGCCTTCGCACAGGTTCGATACGCCGACGAATCCGGCCACGAACGCGGTGGCGGGATGCTCGTAGATCTCGCCGGGCGCGCCGATCTGCTCGATGCGGCCATGATTGAACACCGCCAGGCGATCGCTCATGGCCAGCGCCTCGCCCTGGTCGTGCGTCACATAAATAAAGGTGATGCCGACCCGGCGCTGCAGGGATTTGAGCTCGTCCTGCATCTGTTCGCGCAGCTTGAGATCGAGCGCGCCGAGCGGTTCGTCGAGCAGCAGCACCGAGGGATGGTTGATCAGTGCGCGCGCCAGGGCCACGCGCTGGCGCTGGCCGCCGGAGAGCTGCGAGGGCTTGCGCTCGCCCATGCCGGCGAGCTTCACCATCTCCAGCATCTCTTCCGCACGGCGCCGACGCTCGGCGGACGGCACCTTGCGGATCATCAGTCCGTAGGCGACGTTCTCGTACACCGTCATGTGCGGAAACAGCGCGTAATCCTGGAACACGGTGTTGACGTCGCGCTCGTAGGGCGGCACCCCCTCGACGTTGCGGCCGTGGACGAGGATGCGGCCGGCATCGGGCTGCTCGAAGCCGGCGATCAGCCGCAGGCAGGTGGTCTTGCCGGAGCCGGAGGGCCCCAGCATTGAGAAGAACTCGCCCTCGCCGACGTCGAAGCTGACGTTATCGACGGCGCGCACCTCGCCGAAGACTCTCGACACGCTGCTGAAGCTGACGGCCGTGCTGTCAGGGTTCGACATCCGAAGGCGGCATCGTGCGCAGCAGGCGGCCCGGCGGGCCGCGCGCTGCGCGTGTTGGAGAAGCGCCGCGACCGATGCCGCGGCGCGGGGTTCAGCGACCGCCGAGCACGGCGATGTAATCGGTCACCCAGCGGTAATAGGGCACGCACTGCCGACCGCCGCCGCAGTTGGCGACCGGCGTGCGCCAGAACCAGATGCGATCGAACTCGTTGATGCCGTTGTTCTCGCAGCCCTTGGGCCCGAGCAGCGGGTTGCCGTTGCACGCCTCCGGCACCACCGGCACCGAGCCGAACCAGGCCGAGAGATCGCCCTGCAGCTTGTTATTGAGCGAGTGCTCCATCCACAGGTAAGCGCAGTTCGGGTGCTTGGCGTCGGCGTGCATCATCGTCGTGTCGGCCCAGCCGGTCGCCCCTTCCCTGGGCACCACGCTGCTGATCGGCGCCTTCTTGGACTTCAGCAGATTGACCTGGAAGCCCCAGGACGACGACGCCACAACGCCTTCGTTGGTGAAGTCGTCGATCTGCACGAAGGCATCGTGCCAGTAGCGCGACACCAGCTTGCGCTGCACGCGCAGCAGGTCGAGCGCGGCCTTGTACTGTTTCTCGTCCAGCTCGTAGGGGTTCTTGATGCCGAGCTCGGGCTGGTTGTGCATCAGGTAGAGCGCGGCGTCGGCGATGTAGATCGGTCCGTCGAAAGCCTGGATGCGGCCCTTGTTGGACTTTCCGTCGGGCAGCTTCATTTCCTTGAACACCACCTCCCATGAACTGGGCGGGGACTTGAACACCTTGGTGTTGTAGGCCAGCACGTTGTAGCCCCACTGGTAGGGCGTGCCGTAGTGCTTGCCGCCGACGTAGTGCCAAGGCGCTTGCTGCAGGCGGGAATCGATCTTCTTGTAGCTGGGGATCAGGTTGACGTTGACTTCCTGCACGCGCTTGCCGGCGATCAGGCGCAGGCTTGCGTCGCCCGAGGCGGTCACCAGGTCGAAACCGCCTTCGTTCATCAGCGCCACCATCTCGTCGGAGGTGCCGGCGGTCTTGACCCGCACCTTGCAGCCGGTCTGCTTCTCGAAGCCGGTCACCCAGTCGAAATTCTTGTCGGTGTCGCCACGCTCGATATAGCCCGGCCAGGCCACGATGTCGACGAATCCCTCGGCCTTACCGATTTTGTCCTGCCTAGCCAGCGCGGGTGCCGTGCAAACGGCAGCGGCAAGTACCCCGAGCAAACAGCGACCGGCCCATCCCAACTTACGGTGCGACATGGCAACCTCCTCGTTGTTGGATTTCTAGCATCCTCTTGTCCATCTGTTTCCGGCCGGTGGCCGCCAACGGTCGGCGTTTACCATTCAACAAAGCACCGGACGCCAAGGATTGTAGCCACCGCCCCTTCGGGGCGGAAGGTCTCTATCGGTTCGCCCCGAATCGATATTCTGCGCTAAGGTAGATGGTGCGCTCCGGGAGCGGGTAGGCGTTGTAGCGGTCGGCTACGAACTGACTGCGTACTGCGTAGTTATAGTACTTTTCCGCCAGCAGGTTATTGAAGGTCGCGGAGAACAGCCAAGCCTTGTAGCGATGAGTGAGCTGGGCGTCGATCACTGTGTATTCGGGGATTGGTACGCCTGAATCGTTGGCCTCATCGTTATCCATGAATTGCTCCCCGACATAGCGTCCGGCAAGCGTAAATCGGCTCGAGGGACTGAGATCAAGCGTACCGACCAGGGTCAGACGCTGGCGCGGCACCAGCGGAACCGACTTGCCCGCGATAATCACCCCATTGTTGAAAGCGCCTTCGCGAAACTTTGCTTGGGTATAGCTGTAGGCGCCAGACACGGAAAACCGGTCAACGATCTGCCAGGATGCCTCGAGCTCAAGGCCGCGACGCCGAGACGGCGGTAGATTGGTGTTGCCGACGCCAAAGCTGAAGGGATCGAGGTGAATCTCATCGACCAGGTCCATCTCGAAAACGGCCGCGCGCCAAGTGATGGCAGACAGGTGCTGCTCGAGTCCCAGTTCGCGCGTGCGCGCGATCTGTGGACGCAGAAACTGGAACTCCTGAGTGAACGCTGGAGAGAATTCGTAGATCTCGTCGACCGTTGCAAAGCGATAGCTGCGACCCAGTTTGGCGCTAACCGAAAGGCCGGCGCCGAATTCTTCGCGTACACCCAGTTCGTAGGCATACTCGCTTTCGTCGTGTCTGCCGGCCGGCGCGCCCGAGCCGAAAGCGCCGCCTGGCGCCGCGGCATCATAAATGTCGCTGGCATCGATGTTCATCTGTTCCTGTCGCCAGCCGGCCGACAAGGTCGTTGAAGTGCGTAGTCGAGTGGTCGCGAGAAGATAGGCGGCAGCGTTCTCCTGTTTTGCATGAACAGAGTTATACGGTCGTGATATGTTCTGCGGCGCGTTCGATCGCAGGAGCTCGTAGTCCCAGTTGTAAAAGTCGGCGCCGATGATCAGCTGACTGTCGCGGCCCCGAACTGTGAAAGGGATCTTTACGCGCGGCGTGAAGGCTAGCAGGGAAAGATCACTTTCCCGGTAATCCGGGAAGCCGCCAAAATCGAAGTACGATTTTTGGATTTTCTCGCGCCACGACAGCTCTGCGAGCGCATCACCCCAATCCAGTCCTCCGGACGCGGCTGCCGCGAAATATGTGCCTTCACGGGTGGAATAATCCAGCGGTGTCGACGTGCCACGCCTGTCTGTATCCAGTTCATTGCGACCCGCGCTCGGCTGGACCTGTCTCGCGCCGGGAAGACGTAGTTTTTGATTGTCGGCACCCGCTTTGAGATCCAGCCCCCCGCGGCCTGAGCGAAGGCGCAAATCGGCTTGAACATTTCCGGCCGCATTCTCGTTATTGGCCCGATAGCCATTGGACCAGAGCTTGTTTGCGGACACACTCATCGCAGCCGCACCGCTGCGGTAGCTTGCGTCAGCGCGTGCTTCGCGTGTTTCGAAACTGCCAAGCGTGGTGCCAAGCGTCGCGCTGTTCTCGTGAGCCGTGCGCGTGATGATATTGACCACGCCTGCGACTGCGCCCTCGCCGAATAGCACGGCACCGCCGCCGCGCACGATCTCGATTCGCTCTATCGAGGACATTGGAATCGCCGACCACTGCACGCCCGACAGGTCGATGTCACTAACCCTACGGCCGTCGACAAGGATCAAGGTATTCTGATCAGAGGTCACCCCGAATCCGCGCAGATCGACACTGGTACTAGACGCGTTGTTTCCAAACAGGTCGCGGATGCCGAATCCGGACTGACGAGATAAGATATCTGGCACGGTTTTCGCGCCACTGGCCTCGATTTCCTCGCGCGTGATCACCGTCATGTTGACTGGTTTGTCGAGATATTCATCGGGAAACCGGGTCGCGGTCACCACCACCGATGGCGCAGTCAGTTCGTTGGCCTGCTGGGCAAAACAAGGTACGACAAAGGTGATGCCAGCCGCGAAGGCCAGCGTTTGGTAGTTCATTGCCATCTCCCCTTGGTGTGCGCCCGCCGCGCACGTGCTTAAAAACACAGTCGTCAGGCAGGGGAGAGTTCCGGCGGAAGTATGGCCCGGGACACCGCCCCACGCGGTGACGCCCAATCCGCACTCGGGGCCGGTATCCGGGCTCGCAAGACTTGGCGCAACGCCTTCCCGCGCCAGGTCGTGTTGCGCACGACCTATATCGCAGTGGCATGAAGATTGCGCCCACACTTGCTTACCGTTGCGGGGGCAGCACAGGCATTGAAGGCCGGCATGCCGGCGGCTTCGCACCTGTTTCCCGTTTACCCCGGCCGCCGTAGCGGCTGGGGCACCTCGAGGCAGCCTCAATTCTAACGGGACGGGCACACCTGACAACAAAGACCGGAAAAGATGCTAAATAACATTCAAAAAGCCGTCTTAGCAGTTGACTTTGCAGAATTTTTATAACTATAGTGTGGCTATGGAAAGGGAGCTCGACGCGCTCGATGAAAAAGTGCAGCTGCTGCTGCAGCTGTGCGAACGGCTGCGCCGCGACAATGGCGCGCTGCGTCAGCAGCTCGCCACCGCCCGCAGCGAGAACGACCGCCTGAACCAGAAAATCTCCACGGCCGCCACCCGGCTGGAAACCCTTATCACCCAGGTCCCGGAAGACAATCCATGAGCAAGGAGCCCCCGGGGCTGGACGTCAGCATCCTGGGACGTCAGTTCCGCATCGCCTGTCGCGAGGAAGAGCGGCGCGAACTGCTGCAGGCGGTCCAGTTTCTGGACGAGCGCATGCGCGCGATTCGCGACAGCGGCAAGGTCGTCGGCGTGGAGCGCATCGCCATCATGGCCGCGCTCAATATCGCGCACGAGCTGCTGACGACCCGCGTGGAAGGTGGTTTTGACATCGGAGAACTCAAGCGTAGAATGCAGCGCATGACGACCGCCATTGAGCAGACGCTGTCTGCGCAGGACGAGTTGTTCTAGCAGTTTCGATGTCCCCTGCGGTGTTTGTTTAGGCTTTAGTTTCTCTGAACCAACACGATCAGTATCGGTTGCCGACTCAAGCAATGCTGTTGTGCGAGTCCATATCGGAAGCGCCTGATGCATTCGGAAGGCAGCCCACCTTGGACCTTCGGTTCAAGATGCAGGCCTGACGGCACGCGCGGGGGGCCCCGCCTCTGTAGGTCTCCATGCCGGAAAGCGGCCAAGCCGCTTTATTTGCGTTTACACATCCGCACAGCCCGATGGGTTACTGGTTGATGAAGTCGGAGCCCGACGTGTTCAGCATCGACGATCTGGCGAAGCGCCGGAAGCAGACGGAGCCCTGGACCGGCGTGCGCAACTATCAGGCGCGCAACTTCATGCGCGATGACATGCGGGTGGGCGATCTCGCCTTCTTCTACCACTCGAGCTGTCCGGAGCCCGGCATCGCTGGCATCGTGCGGATTTCGCGGGCCGCCTATCCCGACGCCACCCAGTTCGATCCGGACAGCGAGTACCACGACCCCAAGGCAACGCGCGACGCGCCGCGCTGGTTCAATGTCGACGTGACCCTGGTGAAGAAGACGCGGTTGATCAGCCTGCAGGAATTGCGCGGTAAACCGGCACTCGCGCAGATGCAGCTGTTGCGGCGCGGTAACCGGTTGTCCATCACGCCGTTGTCGCCGGCGGAGTGGGCGGCCGTCGAGCGGCTCGCCTAGCGCCGATGGAGTGGTGGCTCGCCTATCTGGCGATGGGCCTGGCGGTGGGGTTCTTCGCCGGCATGCTGGGCATCGGCGGCGGCGTGCTGCTGGTACCGCTGATGGTGTTTGCGTTCAGCGCGCAGCATTTCCCGCTGGACCGGGTAGTGCATCTCGCGCTCGGCACGGCGCTGACCAGCATCGTGTTCACCTCCCTGTCCAGCCTGCGCGCCCATCATCGGCATGGCGCGGTGCGCTGGGAGATCGTGCGTGTGGCCAGCCCCGGTCTGGTGGCGGGCACGCTGCTCGGCACCTTCATCGCCGACTGGCTGGATTCGCGCTACCTCGCGATCTTCTTCGTGGTGTTCGTCTACTACTCGGCCGCACGCCTGTTCAGCAGCCGAAAGCCCGAGGCCACCCGCCGACTGCCCGGTGCCGCCGGTCTGAGCGCCGGCGCGGCCGGCGTGGGCGCCATCTCAAGCCTGGTCGGCGCCGGCGGCGGCGTGGTGTCTATTCCGCTGATGATCATGTGCAACGTGCCGGTACGTCACGCCGTCGGCACCTCGGCGGCGCTCGGCCTGCCGATTGCGCTGGCGGGGGCGGCCGGCTACATCTTCAACGGCCTCGACCAGACGCACTTGCCGGCGTTCAGCGTTGGATACGTCTACCTGCCCGCGCTGGCCGGGCTGGTGATCGGCACCTTCATCACCGTGCCGATGGGCGCCCGCGCGGCGCATACCATGCCGGTCGAGCGGCTGAAGAAGATCTTTGCGGTGATCCTGTTCCTGCTGGCGACCCACATGCTGTGGTCGCTGTTCGGCGGCTGACGCCCCCGCGAGCCCTCAGCGCCGCAGGAACCAGCCGGTCAGGCTCCAGCGTTCGCGCCGGCAGGCAAGCACTTCGTGCGCAAAGCGCGCGCTCAGGAATGCGACCATCGTGCCCCCGACGGGCAGGATGTTGAGGACGCCGGCCGGATCGTCGTCTTCCGGATAGACGCGCAGCACACCGCCGTCCTCGCTCGACCATTGCTCGTTCAGGTACAGGGTCACGGTGAGCTGCCTGCGCTCGGACTCGCGAAACTGGTCGTAGTGGCGCTGGTAGCCGGCGCCGGCGCTGTAGCGCGCAAGATGGCTTTCGAGTTCGAACAGGCCGAGCATCAACTCGCGGTTGACCGCGAGCCTCAGGCACTCCAGGGCGCCCAGCGCGCTTTGCAACGCCGGCCCGGCGCCGGCCGGTTCGATCCAGTGAATGTCGTCGCCGCGAATGTCCTGGCGCCGGCGGAAGTCCCCGCCGGCACCGATGCCGGCCCGGCGGAACTGCCCGTGCGCACGCAGCCGCTCGCCTTCGGCGCGGATCGCGGCCACCTCCGCTTGCGGCAGGAACTGCTCCACCACCACGATGCCTTGTTCGGCCAGCGCCGCCGCCGCGTGCGCGCAGCGCGCCGCGATGCCCGTTTTCGCCCCGGCCGTCACGGTATCGCCCTCCACGCTAGTCGTCGCGGCGGGCGCCGGCGAGCGTATCGCGCAGCATGGCTTTCTGCACCTTGCCCATCGCGTTGCGCGGCAGTTCGTCGACGACCAAAATGCGCTTGGGCAGCTTGTAGTTGGCGAGCCGCGAACGCAGCGCGACGATCAGCGCCGACGGATCGAGGCGCACGCCCGGCAGCGCCACCACCGCCGCGGCGACCGCCTCGCCGAAATCGGGGTGCGGGATACCGATCACCGCCGACTCGGCAACGCCGGGCAGTTCGTCCAGCGCCTGCTCGATCTCCTTGGGGTAGACGTTGTAGCCGCCGGAGATGATCATGTCCTTGGCCCGGCCGACGATCGACAGATAACCGTCGCCGTCGAACACGCCGACATCGCCAGTGCGAAACCAGCCATCGGCGCTGAATTCCTCGCGGGTGCGCTCCGGCATGCGCCAGTAGCCGGCGAAGACATTGTCGCCGCGCACCTGGATGCCGCCGATCTCGCCGGCAGGCAGCGGCCGGTCGGCCTCGTCTGCCACCCGCACCGACACTCCCGGCAACGGCAAGCCGACGCTGCCAGGCCGACGCTCGCCCTCGAGCGGGTTGGACGCGATCATGCCGGCCTCGGACATGCCGTAGCGTTCGAGGATGCGATGCCCGGTACGCGATTCGAAGGCGCGGTGGGTTTCCGCCAGCAAGGGCGCGGAGCCGGAGACGAACAGCCGCAGCCCGGCGCACTGCGCACGCCCGAGCTCGGGCATCGACAGCAGGCGCGAATAGTAGGTTGGCACCCCCATGAACACGCTGGCCTGCGGCAAGGCGGCGGCGACTGCTTCTGCCTCGAATCGCCGCTGCCACAGCAGCGTGGCACCGCTCGTCAGCGCGCAGTGATTGGCGACGAACAGCCCGTGCACGTGAAACATCGGCAGCGCGTGCAGCAGCACGTCACGCTCGCTGAAGCCCCAGGCGGACACCAGCGCGGCCGCATTGCTCGAGAGGTTGCGATGGGTGAGCATCGCGCCCTTCGAGCGGCCGGTGGTGCCGGAGGTGTAGATGATGACCGCGAGCGTATCGGCGGCGGCTTCGATAACGTCACATTCCGGGCTCGCGCCCTCTGCCTGCTCGGCGAGGCTGCCGGCGCCCTGTTCGTCCAGGGTAAGTACCGGACAGCGCGCCGCCGCTGCCGTCAGTTCCGCGAACAGCGCTGCCGACTGCGGTCGGCACACAACGAGACGCGGGTCGGCGTCGCCGAGAAAATGCTCGAGTTCGGCGCGCTGATACGCGGTGTTGAGCGGCACGTAGACGATGCCTGACCGCAGGCAGGCCAGGTACAGCCACAGCGACTGCGGCGACTTGTCCAGCTGAGCCACTATGCGGTCGCCGCGCGCGAGGCCTGCGTTGCGCAAAGCGTTCGCATACTGCCCGGCGGCGGCATGCAGTTCGGCATAGGTGAATCGTTCTCCGCTGTCCGCGGCGAGCGCCGTCTTGCCGGGCAGCGCCCGCGCAATTGCCGCGACGCGCGCATACAGGTTGTGCGGACTCAAGCGGCGACCACGCTGTCGATCACCCCCGCAGTCAGCGCCTGCTCCAGATCGCTGTCCTGCGGCGATTGACGAAGAATCTTCTCCACCGCGGCCTTGGGCAGGACCCGCACGCTTGCCTGCGGCCGCGCCTGCACCCTTCGGGCGGGTGCCGCCAGCGCGACGTAGATGCCGCCGGCAGCTTCGCCGCCGATCTCCAGCCGGATATCGTTGCCCATGCCGGCCCGCTGCGCGATGCACAGTGCGGCGTGGGCCACGTACTCGGACAGCACCAGCGCTTCGTCTGCGCGGCTGGGCGTCTGTCCGGGAGAATCGAGCAACAGCGTCAGCGTGGCACCGGGGTCGAGATGCAGCATGCAATCGGCCAGCCGCCACAGCGCCAGCGCGCCAACCGGCGCGCCGGTGGCGAATGCCGCCAGTGCCTGCGCGGCGCTTGCAGCGACGGGGGCGTGGCCGGCCCTGACCAGCCGCTGCTCCAGCCGGTGATGCTGCGCCGGCAAATCGGGCGCAGTCGGGGATGTCGAAGCGAGCAGCGCGCTCAGAGCCTGACGAAAGCCCACCGCCGAATCGCCGCACACCCGCTCCACCGCCTTCGAGGCAGCCCGCGCCCGGGCCCCATAGAGCGAGCGCACGGCGGCCGCGTCTGCCGAATCGAGCTCCTGCGGGCCGGCCAGCGCCTCGATCACGCCCGGACCCGACATGCCGTAGCGCGTCGCGGCGCAGGCCGCACGCGCGCTGCAGGTTGCCGCCAGCATGCTGGCGCCGCCGAAGCAGTCGCGCGCGAGCAGCGCGATCATCGGCACGCCCGCAAGGCGTGCGTCGAGGACCTCGCGGTACAGGCGGCGAAAAGCGCCAAGGGCCGGCAGTCCCTCGTCAAGACGCGCGCCGGCCGAATCCAGCACCAGCACCAGCGGCGAGCCATCGTCGCGACAGCGGCGAAGCAGCGCCGCCACCGCGGCGCTTTCCGCGACGCCGAGCGAACCGCCGGCGGCGCGGCGATCGGTCAGTGCCACCCTGAGCCTGCGTCCGGCGGCCCGGGCTTCGCCGGCGAGCAGCGTGCCGTGACAGGCAATGCCGGCACCTCCGCGGTCGAACAGCACGGTGGCGCGCTCCTCCGCCGACATGGCGCAGAATCGGACCGGCGCGCTCAGAGCCGACACCACCTGCGGGCAATTTCCTCGTACGCTGCCACTGCCGTCTTAACCCGCTCCAGCACGCAGTATTCATCGGTCTGGTGCGCCATCTGCGGCTCGCCCGGTCCGAGGATGATCGTCGGCGGCGAGCGATACGCCGCGCCGAGCGCCGCAGCGTCGGTGAAATAGGTCGCCGCCTTCGGCTCCGGTCGGCGGCCGAGCAGGGGCGTCATAACTTCGAAGACTTCCTGTATCCACGGGTCTTCCGGCGGCGTGAACACCGGCTCCAGGTCGAGCAGCGTCTCCAGTTCGACCTCCGCCCCGAGCGAGCGCTCGAGCTGGGCCCGGATCTCACCGTGGCGCGACGTCGGCACGCTGCGGATGTCGATGGCGATGACGGCCTCGTCGGGAACCGAGTTGATATTGAGGCCGCCGCGAATGGTGCCCACATTGAGCGTAGCCTGGCCCATCAGCGGATGCGGCGCATTGGCAAACTGGAAGTGCTCCAGCGCCGCGAGCGCCTTGCCGGCCTTGTACACGGCGTTGACGCCGCGCTCGGGTATCGAACCGTGCGCGGTCACGCCGCGGGTGCGGGCGTTCAGCCAGAACGCGCCCTTGTGGCCGACAAAGGGAAAATTCGAGGTCGGTTCGCCGACGACCACCGCCCCGGCGCGGCCGAGCGCGCCCTGGATGCGGGCCAAGTCGAATGCCCCCTGGCAGCCGGTTTCCTCGCCCGCGGTAATCACCAGTTCCAGCCCGGGCGAGCGGGCGAGCCGCGGCGCGAGCATCACGGCGGCGGCAACGAACGCTGCCACTCCGCATTTCATGTCGCTGGTGCCCCGGCCATACAGGCGCCCGTCACCGGTTTCGCCCGCGAACGGGTCGTGCTGCCACCGCGCCGCGCCCAGCGGAACGGTGTCGATGTGGCCGGTGAAGCACAACGGCGCCCGGTCGCCGCCGCCGCCGATTCGAGCCACCAGGTTGGCGCGCCGCTCGCCCATCTTGTGGTAGCGCGTTGTGAAGCCCGCGGCTTCAAGAAGCCCGCCCAGATGTCGGGCGCAGGCTTCTTCGTCGCCCGGCGGATTGATCGTGTTCATGCGAACGATCTCCTTGGTGAGCTCGATCGCATCGATTGCAGTGCTCATGGCAGAAAGCTTCTCCCGTGTTGTTCTTCAGTGAGCCTGTCCAAAATACGCGTCGCGCACCTGCGGCGCCTGCTGCAGGGTGGCCGCATCGCCGGCCGCGGCGATGCGGCCCTGCGCCAGCACATAGCCGCGGTGCGCGATCGCCAGCGTTTGCCGCACGTTCTGTTCGACCAGCAGGACGCTCACGCCTGTTTCATTGATCCGGCGAATCACCGCGAAGTTCTCTTTCACGTACAACGGCGACAGTCCAAGCGACGGTTCGTCGACAATCAGCAGGCGCGGCGCTCCCATCAGCCCGCGGCCTATCGACAGCATCGCCTGTTCGCCCCCGGACATGGTGCCGGCAAGCTGGCGAACTCGCGAGCGAAGCTGAGGAAAGACGTCCATCACCTCGGTCAGCCGGCGCGCGATGGCGGCGGAGTTACGCTCGACATAGGCGCCGGCGCGCAGATTCTCCTCCACCGTCATTCTCGGAAACACCCGCCGGCCTTCCGGAATACAGGCGATGCCAAGGCGCACGATCTCGTGAGTGGGAAGCCGGGTGATGTCGCGGCCCTCGAACAGCAGTCGCCCGCGCCGCGCCGGGGTCAGTCCCAGGACAGCCCGGATCAGCGTGGTCTTGCCGGCGCCATTGGCGCCCAGCAGACAGGTAATCTCGCCGCGCGCTGCCCGCATCGACACGCCCGTCAGCACGTCGGCCTGGTCGTATCCGACCACGACGTCTTCGAGTGCCAGCTGCGCATCCGTGCTCATGCTCAGTCCTCGCCCAGGTACGCGCTGCGCACCCGGGAATCGTCCGCCACCTGGCGATAGCTGCCCTCCGCGATCTTTTCGCCATAATTCAGCACCACGCAGCGGTCGCTGACCCGCTCGATCACGCCCATCTCATGCTCGATCAGCACCATGGCAAGCTCGGGGTGCTCGCTGCGGGTGGCCAGCAGATCGTCCATCAGCGCGCGGGTTTCTTCCTGCGTCATGCCCGCCGACGGCTCGTCGAGCAGCAAAATCCGCGGGTCGCTGATCAGCGCGCGGCACACTTCGACCCGCCGCCGGTCGATCATTGGCAGCTGCGCCACCGGATCGAACAGCCGCGCCGCCAGCGGCGCGCTGAAGCGGCGCAGCAGCTGCCGAGCCTGTTCGACGTTGCGTTCGATGTCGGCCCGCAGTCGCGCGCGATGCAGAACATTACCCAGCAACCCGGCGTCCAGGCGGCGGTGATTGCCGATCATCAGGTTGTCGAAGACCGACAGGGACAGCGCCAGGCGCAGGCGCTGAAACGTGCGGGTGATGCCGGCGCGGTAAACGCGTTGCGGCGACAGCCCGGTAATGTCGTCCGCGCCGAGCTGGACGCGGCCCGCGCTGGGCCGGTACAGGCCGGTCAGGGCATTGAAAAAGGTTGTCTTGCCTGAGCCGTTGGGGCCGATCAGCCCGACCAGTTCGCCTCGTTCAAGATGGAAGTCGAGTCCGTTGAGCGCGGTGAGGCCACCGAAGCGCACGGTCAGTCCCTGCGCGCTGAGCAGCGTCGAGCTCATGCGCGCTTCCACCCGGCAAAGTATTCGCGCATCCGGCGCGGCAGCAGGCCGTCCGGCCGGAAGACGAGAATCAGCATCACGACCACCGCGAACAGCAGGAAGCGGTACTCCTGAATGAGCTGCAGCTTCTCCGGCAGAACGACCACCAGCAGGGCAGCCGGTATCACGCCGAGCGGGTTGCCGAGTCCGCCGAGAATCACGATCGATACCATGATCAGCGAGTCGCCGAAGGTGAAGCTGGTCGGCGCAATGTAGCCCAGCATCATCGCGTAAATGCCGCCAGCCAGCCCGACCAGAAAATTGCCGAGGGTGAAGGCGAGTATTTTCCAGCGGGCAATGTCGATGCCGAAGCAGGCGGCGGCCGTTTCGTCTACCCGCACCGCGTCGAGGCTCAGGCCCAGCCAGGAGCGTTCCACGCGCTTGACCAGCGAATACGCAAGCAGCGCGAGCACGATCGACAGCGCGGCGTAGCTGGCAAAGAAAGAGATCTCGCGGTCTTCACCGAGCGGGATGCGGCGGTTGAAGGCCCAGCCGAACAGCTCGAGCCCCGGCACCTTGAGTCCCTGCGGACCGCCTAGCGCATCGTTGACCTCGAGAAAGGTTTTGAACAGGACCGCGAACGCGATGGTCACCAGCGCCGCGTAGTGACCGCGCGTGCGCAAGATGGGCAGGATTAGCAACGAACCGATCAGCCCGGCCATAGCGCCGCCAGCCAGCAACACCAGCAGATGGGGCACGCCGGTATGGGTGGCAAGCACCGCGGTGGTGTAGCCGCCGATGCCGAAGAATGCCGCTCCGGCGAAATTGGTGATGCCGGCGTAGCCGAACTGCAGCGTCAGCCCCATGCAGGCGGTGGCAAACAGCGCGACGGTGGCCATCATCAGCAACGCGAAATGCGACGAGTGCAGCAGCGCCACCAGCAGCAGCATGGCCGCGCCGGCGGCCAGCGATGCGGCGCGGGGATGCGCGGCACCGGTGGCCTCGAGGCGGGCCGCGACGCCGCTGCGACCGGCGGCATACAGGGTGGCCGCGAGGAGTACCGCGAGCACGGCGATTTCCCACTGCGCTTCGGCGCGCAGGAACAGGCCGGTAAACAGCGCGCAGCCCGCAAGCGCCGCGAGCGCCAGCGCAATGTCGATGCGGGCAGCGCGCTTGCTCATACCCGCTCCGCCGGCGTTTCCGAGATCAATCCGGTCGGCTTCCACGCCATGACCAGGATGACCGCGGCAAAGGCAAACACGTCCTTGTAGGCCGGCACGGCAAACCACACCGCCCCTGCCGTCTGCAGCGCGGCAAAGAGGAATCCGCCGAGAATCGCGCCGAGCACGCTGCCGAGGCCGCCGACGACCGCACAGCTGAAACCGATCACCCCGAGCAGCAGGCCCATCGAGAAGTTCACTTCGCTGTAATACAGACCGTTGGCGACACCGGCGAGCGCAGCCAGCGCAGAGCCCAGCGCGAAGGTCGCCAGTACCACGGCGCGAAAGTCGATGCCCATGACCCGGGCGGTTTCGGCATCCTGAGCCACGGCGCGGATGGCGAGCCCGAGGCGCGAGCGGGTGATGAAGATGTGCAGCGCGAAGATCGCGGCAAGTCCACCCAGCACGATGATGGCGCTGTCGTAGCGCAGGGTAAAGTTGCCGATGTCGATCGCCTCGACCGGCAGCAATCGGGGGAACGGCTTCGGGTTCGACCCGTTCGGATAGAACAGGCGCACCGCCTCGCGCAGCGCGAGCCCGAGCATGAGCGTTGCGAGCAGCGTATTGAGCGGCGGCGCACCGCGCAGCGGCAGCACCAGGTACCGCGCGGCAGCCGCCCCGAACAATGCCATCGCCGCAGTGGCCGCGGTAACGATGAGTGCCAGCGCGAGCAGCGGCGAATGCAGGCCGAGGTGCTCCAGCCCGGCGTAGGCGGCCAGGCCGACGAACGCGCCGGCCATCACGACGTCTCCGTGCGAGAACTTGATCACGTCGAGCACGCCAAAAAACAGCGTGAACCCGACCGCGACCATGGCGTAGATGACGCCGAGGACCAGGCCGTTCAGCAGGTATTGACCGAGCAGTCCGGGGTCCATGCGCCGCGTCAGGATGGCCGCGGAAGCTTGCGCTTGCCGCGGGCGTAGTCGCTGTCTTCCCAGATCACCCACCTGCCGTCCTGCACGACGAACTTGGAGATGATCGGGACCGTGTTCTGGCCGTGATCGTCAAACGTGATCGGACCTACCGCAGAGGCATAGTCCCGGGTCGCATTGAGCTGCTTGACGACGCGCCGGCGGTTGGGGCCGACGGCCTCGATTGCGTCGATGACCAGGTTGGTGGCGGCGAAGGCGAATGGTCCATAGGCTTCGGGCGGGTCTCCGTAGCCTTGCTTCGCGTACGCTTCAAGAAACATCGCGCCGCCGGGCAACCGTTCCGCGGGGGCGCCCTCGCGGAATGCGACCGTGCCCTCGGCGAGCGCGCCGGCGCCCTCGATGTAGGCGGCGGAGACGATGCCGGAAGTGCCCTGGAATACGGTGTTCATCCCGAGGCGGTCCATCTGTGAACGGATGCGCACGCCGATCGGCGTAAGGCCGCCGAAGTACAGCACCTCCGGCTTGAGCTCCTTGATCTTGGTGAGTTCGGCGTTGAAGTCCTGCTGGTCGGAGGTGACCCCGAACCGGCCGACAATGGTCCCGCCCTGCGCGGCAAGCGCTTCGGAGAAGTACTTGTCATGTCCCTTGCCGTAATCGGTGGTGTCGTGAATGATCGCCCAGCGACGGTATCCCAGCGCAGTCATGAAGCGCGCCGCGACATCGTTTTGATTGATCATCGTGCCGTTGACGCGATGCACCTCGTCGAAATCGTTGCCATAGGTCACATCGGGCAGCACGGCGCCCCAGACCACCGCGGGCATCCCAAACTTGTGGTAGACATCCACCGTGCCCATCGCGACTGCCGAGCAATAGTGGGCAACCGCGGCAATGACATGATCATCCGCCGCCGCCTTGGTGGCGACTTGCACGCCGATGTTCGGCTTGCATTCGTCATCCAGTACCACGAGCTCATAACGATGCCGGGAACGCGGGTCGGCATTGCGCAGCCGCACCGCAAGGTCGGCGGAATTGCGTCCGCCCAGCCCGTTCGCCGCCACCCCGCCGGTCAGCGGACCGATGAACGCGATCTTCACGGTGTCGGTCGGCGAATCGGCGCAGCCGCCGAGCAACAGTACGAAAAATAATGCGAGCGCGCCGGGATGCACGTAAGCGGGCCTCCGCGTCGGATATGCGCGTGTGCGCTTATAGAATTGTAGTGGGAGGGTAGCGGTCCGCTGTGCCCCGAGTCAACGCAGGCCGGCACGAACAAAAAAAGAGCGGCCCAACGGCCGCTCCTTGCCGGACGAAACCAGGCGAGCTACTTCCGGCGCAGCTTGCGGATGGCGGCGAGCTGGGCGGCGAGCATCGCCAGCTCGCCTTCGACGGTGGCGATCTCCTGCTTGTCCGTCGCACTGCGCAACGCCTCCTCGGCACGCTTCTGCGCCTCGAGCGCCTTTGCCTCGTCGAGATCGTGGCCGCGGATCGCGGTATCGGCGAGTACCGTGACGACCGCAGGCTGCACCTCGAGAATGCCGCCGGCGACGAAGATCAGGTTCTCTTCACCGCCGTCGGCGGGCTTGATGCGCACCGCGCCGGGCTTGATGCGGGTAATCAGCGGCGTATGCCGCGGATAGATCCCGAGCTCGCCCGCCTCGCCCGGCAGGACGACAAACTCCGCCTCGCCGGAATAAATTGACTCTTCCGCGCTGACGACGTCGACATGTAAAGAATTTGCCATTGCTGCTCCCGGTCGATAGGACGCGCCCTCTTACTGCAGGGTCTTGGCCTTCTCGAACGCCTCCTCGATGCCGCCGACCATGTAAAAAGCCTGCTCCGGCAGCTGATCGCACTCGCCGTTCACGATCATCTTGAAGCCACGGATGGTTTCCTTCAGCGGCACGAATTTGCCGGGCGAGCCGGTGAAGACCTCGGCAACGTGGAAAGGCTGGGACAGGAAGCGCTGGATTTTGCGCGCGCGGGACACGGCGAGCTTGTCTTCGGGTGACAACTCATCCATGCCGAGAATCGCGATGATGTCGCGCAGCTCCTTGTAACGCTGCAGCGTCGACTGCACCGCCCGGGTCGTGGTGTAGTGCTCCTCGCCGATGACGTTGGGGTCGACCTGGCGCGAAGTGGAATCCAGCGGGTCCACCGCCGGATAGATGCCGAGCGAGGCGATGTCGCGCGAGAGCACGACGGTCGCATCGAGGTGGCCGAAGGTGGTCGCCGGCGACGGATCGGTAAGGTCGTCCGCCGGCACGTACACCGCCTGGATCGAGGTGATCGAGCCGACCTTCGTCGACACGATGCGCTCCTGAAGCTTGCCCATTTCCTCGGCAAGCGTCGGCTGGTAGCCCACCGCCGACGGCATGCGCCCGAGCAGCGCCGACACTTCGGTGCCCGCCAGGGTATAGCGATAGATGTTGTCGACGAAGAACAGGATGTCGCGGCCCTCGTCGCGGAACTTCTCCGCCATGGTCAAGCCGGTGAGCGCCACGCGCAGGCGGTTGCCCGGCGGCTCGTTCATCTGCCCGAACACCATGCCCACCTTGTCGAGCACGTTCGACTCTTTCATCTCGTGATAGAAGTCGTTGCCCTCGCGGGTGCGCTCGCCGACGCCGGCAAACACCGAAAGGCCGGAGTGCTGCTTGGCGATGTTGTTGATCAACTCCATCATGTTGACGGTTTTGCCGACGCCGGCGCCGCCGAACAGGCCGATCTTGCCGCCCTTGGCGAACGGGCAGATGAGGTCGATCACCTTGATGCCGGTCTCGAGCAGGTCGACCGAGGGCGACAGTTCCGCAAATTTCGGCGCGGGCGCATGAATCGGCCGCATCTCGTCGGCTTTTACCGGGCCGGCCTCGTCGATCGGGCGGCCGAGCACATCCATGATGCGGCCCAGCGTGCCATGGCCGACCGGGATCGAGATCGGCGCGCCGGTGCCCTTCACCTTCATGCCGCGGCGCAGGCCGTCGGAAGAACCCAGCGCGATGCAGCGCACGACGCCGTCGCCGAGCTGCTGCTCGACCTCGAAGGTCAGGCCCTTCTCGGCCAGCCCGCTTTCGCTGGCGTCGCCTTCGAGCTTGAGGGCATCGTAGACGTTGGGCATCGCTTCGCGCGGGAACTCGATGTCGACCACCGCGCCGATGCACTGAACGATTGTTCCGGTTGCTTGTGCCATGGCTTGTCTATCCGTTCAAGTCAGAATGCTGTGCTGTGTAGGGGAGATCAGACCGCCGCAGCGCCGCCGACGATTTCGGCGAGCTCCTTGGTAATGGCAGCCTGACGGGATTTGTTGTAGATCAGCGTGAGCTCGTCGATCAGCGTGGCGGCGTTGTCGGAGGCCGACTTCATCGCCACCATGCGCGCCGACTGCTCCGAGGACATGTTTTCCGCCACCGCCTGGAAGATCACCGCCTCGATGTAGCGGGTGAGCACCTGGTCGAGCACCGTCTTGGCCTCGGGTTCGTAGATGTAGTCCCAGTTGCCTTCCGGCGCACCGAGGCGCTCGCCGGTGACCGGCAGCAGCTGCTCCATGACCGGCTCCTGCTTCATCGTGTTGATGAATCGGGTATAGAACAGCATCACGCGGTCGAAGCGGTCTTCCATGTAGCTGTCGAGCATGATCTTCACCGCGCCGATCATATGCTCCAGCCGCGGGCGGTCGCCCAGGCCCGTGACCTCGGAAACGATGTTCGCGCCGAGGCGCTGCATGAAGCCCAGGCCCTTGTTGCCGATGCAGCAGACGTCGATTTCCTCGCCCTGTCCCTGCCACTCCTTGTACTGGGCCAGCACCATGCGCAACAGGTTGGTGTTGAGCGCGCCGCACAGGCCCTTGTCGGTTGTGACCACGACGATGCCGACTCGCTTCACCGTGTCGCGCTCGACCAGGAAGGGATGGCGATACTCGGGATTGGCGTGGGAGATGTGGGCGGCCACATTGCGGATCTTCTCACCGTAGGGCCGGGCCGCGCGCATGCGCTCCTGCGCCTTGCGCATCTTCGACGCGGCAACCATTTCCATCGCCTTGGTGATCTTGCGAGTGTTCTGCACACTCTTGATCTTGCTGCGGATCTCTTTTGTGCCGGGCATTTGATCAGTTCTCGACCGGTGGGCAATCGTGCGGGGTGCGCGCACCCCGCCCGGTTACATGATCAGTAGGAGCCGTTCTTCTTCCAGTCCTTGATGGCTTCGCCCAGCGCCTTCTCGTCGTCGCCCGCGAGCTCTTTCTTCTCGTCGATGCGCTTCACCAGATCGGCATACTTGCCCTTGATGTAGTCACGCATCGACTTTTCCGCGGCCAGCGCCTTCTTGACGTCGACATCGTCGAGGAAGTTATTGTTGACCGCGAACAGGGTAAGCGCCATTTCCCACACCGCGAGCGGCTGGTATTGAGGCTGCTTCATCAGTTCGGTGACCAGGCGGCCGCGCTCGAGCTGGCGCCGGGTGGCTTCATCAAGGTCGGAGGCAAACTGGGCAAACGCCGCCAGCTCGCGATACTGGGCAAGCGCCAGTCGCACGCCGCCGCCGGTGTCCTTGCGCTTCATGATCTTGGTCTGGGCGGCGCCACCGACCCGCGACACCGACACGCCGGCGTTGATCGCCGGGCGGATACCCGCGTTAAACAAGTCGGTCTCGAGGAAGATCTGTCCGTCGGTAATCGAGATCACGTTGGTCGGCACGAATGCCGACACGTCGCCGGCCTGCGTCTCGATAATCGGCAGCGCGGTAAGCGAACCGGTCTTGCCCTTGACCTTGCCGTCGGTGAAGCGCTCGACCCAGGCCTCCGACACCCGCGCCGCGCGCTCCAGCAGGCGCGAGTGCAGATAGAACACGTCGCCGGGATAGGCTTCGCGGCCGGGGGGGCGGCGCAGCAGTAGCGAGATCTGGCGGTACGCCCAGGCCTGCTTGGTCAAGTCGTCGTAAATGATCAGCGCATCCTGGCCGCGGTCGCGGAAGTACTCGCCCATCGTGCAGCCCGAGTAGGCGGCGATGTATTGCATGGCGGCCGATTCCGACGCGGTCGCGGCCACCACGATGGTGTAGTCCATCGCCCCGTACTCTTCGAGCTTGCGCACCACGTTTGCCACCGTCGAGGCTTTCTGGCCGATGGCGACATACACACAGAAGAGGTCCTTGCCCTTCTGGTTGATGATGGTGTCGACCGCCACCGCGGTCTTGCCGGTCTGGCGGTCGCCGATGATCAGCTCGCGCTGGCCGCGGCCGATCGGCACCATCGAGTCGATGGCCTTGAGACCGGTCTGCACCGGCTGCGACACCGACTTGCGCCAGATCACGCCGGGCGCGACTTTTTCGATGACGTCGGTTTCCTTGGCGTTGATCGGGCCCTTGCCGTCGATCGGCTGCCCGAGGGCGTCGACGACGCGCCCGATCAGTTCGGGGCCCACCGGCACCGCGAGAATGCGGCCGGTGCACTTGACCGTGTCGCCCTCGGTGATGTGGGTGTAGTCGCCGAGCACCACCGCGCCGACCGAGTCGCGCTCGAGGTTCAGCGCCAGGCCGAAGGTGTTGCCGGGAAACTCCAGCATCTCGCCCTGCATCACGTCCGACAGGCCGTGAATGCGGCAAATTCCGTCAGTCACCGAGACAACGGTACCCTGGGTGCGCGCCTCGGAAGCGGTTGCAAGATTCTCGATCTTGCTCTTGATCAGTTCGCTGATCTCGGAAGGATTCAACTGCATGGATCAATGCTCCTATTTCGAAAGGGTCGCGGCCATCTGTTGCAGCCTGCCGCGCACCGAGGCATCCCAGACCTTGTCGCCAACCTGCACCTTGATTCCGCCGATCAGCTCGGGATCCACGTCGACCGCCGGACTGACGTTTTTCTTGTAGCGGTTCGAAAGCACCGAGACGATCTGGCGCAGCTGCGCGTCATCAAGGGGATAGGCGGTGCTGATGCGGGCTTCCACCAGGCCTTCATGCTCGGCCTTGAGCTGCTCGAACAAGTGGCGCAGCTCGGGCAGCACCACGAGCCTGCCGTTGCGCACCAGCAGCTGGACGAAGTTGCGGGCGTTGCCATCCAGGCGCTCGCCGCAGATCGAGAGCATCAGGCGCTCGACGTCGGCGGTGGTCACCTTGGGATTGGCCAGCGCCGCCTGCATCTGCGGGTCTTCATATACTGCAGCCATCAGCGCCAGGGCGCTTGACCACTTATCAAGCTCTCCGCGCTCCTTGGCCAGGCCGAATGCGGCTTCCGCGTAAGGCCGGGCGATCGTGACCAGTTCAGCCATCGATATTTACCTGAGTTCCGCTTCCAGTCCCTGCAGCAGCTGCGCATGGACTTTCGCGTCGATCTCGCGCTTCAAGATCTTCTCCGCGCCGGTGACGGCCAGCACCGAGACCTGGGCGCGAAGCTGCTCCTTGGCGCGGTTAACCTCCTGCGCGATTTCTGCCTTGGCGGCGGCCACGATTCGGTCGCCTTCCGCCTTCGCGTTGCCACGCGCCTCCTCGACCAACTGGGCACCGCGCTTTTCTGCCTGACCGATGATCTCGGCCGCCTGGTTGCGCGCCTCCTGCAGCACTTCGGCCGCACGCTTGGCGGCGAGCTCCAGGTCCTGTTTGCCGCGCTCTGCGGCGGCCAGGCCGTCAGCGATCTGCTTCTGGCGATCGTGCATCGCTTTCTGCAGCGGCGGCCAGATGTACTTCATCGTCAGCCAGATGAAGACCCCGAACCAGATGACATGGCCGAGCAATGTCGCGTTGATGTTCACGCTCGCCTCCCGAAATCAGAGATCAGTCGGATCAGCCGCCTACCGCCTGCTGCACGATGGCGATGAAGGGGTTGGCGAACAGCATATACAGGCCGATACCAACGCCGATCATTGTCACCGCGTCAAGCAGACCGGCGACGATGAACATCTTGACCTGCAGGGTCGGGATCATCTCCGGCTGGCGGGCCGCGCCTTCCAGGAAGCGGCCGCCGAGAATACCGAAGCCGATGGCGGTTCCCAGCGCGCCCATGCCGATCAGCAGCGCAACCGCGATTGCCGTCATGCCCAACACCGATGAAATTTCCATTCTCTATCTCCTAGGACTGAATTGTGAGTGACCAAAAAAACCGGTAAACCGGATCGCCTTCCGCGCTCAGTGGCTCTCCGCAGCCAAGCTCATGTACACGATGGTCAGCATCATGAATACGAACGCCTGCAGCGTGATGATGAGGATGTGGAAGATTGCCCAGGGCAGGGCCAGCGGGAGCTGCCACACGCCGAGCAGTGCGATCAGGATGAATACCATCTCGCCCGCGTACATGTTGCCGAACAGTCGCAGCGAGAGCGAGATCGGCTTGGCGACATCCTCGATGACCCGGAACAGCAGATTCACCGGAAACAGCCATTTGCCGAAGGGCACTGTCAGGGCTTCGTGCAGGAAGCCACCGACGCCTTTGTGCTTGAAGTTCATGCCCAGCATGATCGCGAACACCGTGAGCGACATCGCGAAAGTAAGGTTCGGATCGGTCGTGGGTACTTGCTTGAAGTACTCCACGCCGAACGCGTGCAGGACCAGCGGGATGAAGTCCACCGGAATCAGGTCCATGGCGTTCATCAGGAACACCCAAACGAATATCGTGATGGCCAGCGGCGTGACCAGGTTGCTCTTGGCGTGGAAGGTGTCCTTGACCTGAGCGTCGACCATCGAGACCACCATCTCGATGAAGTTCTGAGCGCCGGTGGGCACGCCGGCCGTCGCTCGCCGAGCCACCCGCATCATCAGGAAGAATGCGACAAAGCCCAGAACGCCGGAGACGATGAAGGTGTCGAAATGGAGCGTCCAGAACCCTTCGCCGACGGCGAGGTTGGTCAGGTGGTGGGAGATGTACTCGGCGGAAGTCGGCGCGCCTTCGGTGGGCGTACTCATTGTTGATCTCAGACTCTGTCAAACATCATCAAGGCCGCCCAGTACACCAGCAGGGTGGCGATATAGGCGATAAACAACGGCACAACTGCGACGTCACGAAACCAGGCGAAGGTGGCGCCGAAGAGCAGCACCGTCAGCCCGAGCTTTCCCATCTCTGCCGCGAAGTGCACCGACATCAGCTTCTGCGCCGGCGCATTTCGCGCCCGAATCACCCGCCAGACATAAAAACCGCCCGGCACTACCGCAATCAGGCCCCCGGCCGCCGCCGATGTGGCGGCCCTGACACCCGACGCTGCCCCGAATCCAGCCACCACGACAGCGGCAACGGCTAGCTGCAGTCCGAGGATGGCCAACAGTTGGCGGATCATCGACTTGCCGGACCTGGCTGCAGCATGACCCCGGTGTGCGGCCGCAGCAAATTCAAAAAAGACCAAAATTTTATTGGGGTTATGAAGACCCTGTCAACGAAACCCGCGTATCGCGCCGCAAAAAAGCGGCTCACCCGCGCAGCCGCGCGAGGAGATCGTCGAGTTGGTCGAGGCTGCCGTAATCCACGGTCAGCCGCCCGTGGCCGTGTTTCCCATGGGCAATGGTGACCTTGGCGCCAAGGGTTTCCGACAGCTCCTCCTCCAGCGCGACGATGTCGCGATCCTTGCGCGCCGGGCGCTTCTCCGGCTTCTTCGGCACGGCGGCACGCTCGCCGACCAACTGCTCGGTCTCGCGCACCGACAACCCTAGGGCCACCACGCGCTGGGCCAGTGCGACCTGGCGCTCGGCGTCGACCGCGAGCAGCGCCCGCGCATGGCCCATGTCCAGCGCGCCCTGCATCAGCAGATCCTGCACGGGTTTCGCCAGCGACAGCAGGCGCAACAGGTTGGTGACGGCGCTGCGCGAGCGACCGACCGCCTGGGCTGCCGCCTCATGCGTCATCCTGAACTCGTCGATGAGGCGCTGGATGCCGGCGGCCTCTTCCAGCGGGTTGAGATCCTCGCGCTGGATGTTCTCGATCAGCGCCATCGCCAGCGCGGTGTTATCGGGCACCTCTCTCACCACCACCGGCACCTGCGCGAGGCCGGCGGCGCGGGCGGCGCGCCAGCGGCGCTCGCCGGCGATGATCTCGTAGCGGTCGTACTCGACCGGGCGCACCAGGATCGGCTGGATCACGCCCTGCACCCGGACCGAAGCGGCGAGTTCCTCGATCGATGCCGGATCCATTCGCGTGCGCGGCTGGTAGCGCCCGGGGCGTAGCCGGTCTACCGGCAGTTGCGCCAGCGGCTGCTCCCCCGCCGGCTGCTCGTCACCCGCCGCGAGCAGGGCATCCAGCCCGCGGCCCAGTCCTCTCAGTTTCGCCATTTTCTGTCTTCCTCAGGCAGTGCGCCCCATGACTTCGCCGGCCAGCGCTAGGTACGCCAGCGCACCTTTGGATTGCCGGTCAAAGGTCAGCGCCGGCAGGCCGTGGCTGGGGGCTTCCGCCAGCCGGACGTTGCGCGGTATCACTGTGCGGTAAACCTTGTCGCCGAAGTGCTGCTGCAGCTGATCGGAAACCTGCTGCGACAAGGAATTGCGCGGGTCGTACATGGTGCGCAGCAAGCCTTCGATCTCCAGTGCAGGGTTGAGATGGCTGCGTACCTTCTTGATCGTCTGCACCAGGTCGCTCAGGCCTTCCAGGGCGTAGTACTCGCACTGCATGGGAATCATCACCGCGTGCGCAGCCGTCAGCCCATTCACTGTCAACAGGTTCAGCGCGGGCGGGCAGTCGATGATGATGTAGTCGTAACCATTTGCGACCTCTGCGAGCGCCTGCTTCAGCCGTGTCTCTCGCTGCGGCAGATCCACGAGCTCGACTTCGGCACCGGCCAGTTCCCGGTTGGCGGGCACGATGTCGTAGCCGCCGCTGTCGCTTCGCAGTCGCGCCATGCGGATAGCGGAGGCACCAAGCAGCACCTGGTACACCGTGGTGCGCGCCGCCCGCTTGTCGACGCCGCTGCCCATGGTGGCGTTGCCCTGCGGGTCGAGATCGACCAGCAGCACCCGCTTGTCGGCCATCGCCAGGCCGGCGGCGAGATTTATCGACGTTGTCGTCTTGCCGACCCCGCCCTTCTGATTGGCCACCGCCAGGATGCGCGCCATGTCAGTTACCCAATCGCCGCAACGGATCGATAGTCACGAGATGCCGTTCTGCGCGCAGGCCCGGCACCTCCAGCCGCAGCACGCGTTCGACCACACCCGCGGGCAGCTGCGACAACTCCTCGTCGGGGTACACGCCTTTCATTGCCAGCAGCCTGCCCCCGGGCGCGCACAGGTGCCCTGCGCTCGCCAGGAACTCCGGCAAATCAGAGAACGCACGGGAGATCACGCCGTCGAACAGCGCCGTCGGCCGGTAGGCTTCCACCCGCGAGGGCACCGTCGTGACGTTTGCCAACCCAAGCTGGCCCACCACCTGACGCAGGAACGCACACTTCTTCTGGTTGCTTTCGAGCAAGGTAACCGGTCGCATCGGGTTGGCAAGTGCAATGGGAATGCCGGGCAGCCCAGCGCCCGAACCGACGTCGACCAACGCGCCGGCCGGCAGGTGCGGCACAACCGCGAGGCAATCGAGCAGGTGATGACTTACCCACTGCGAAGAATCCCGGATCGCCGTTAGGTTGTAGACGCGGTTCCACTTCTCGAGCAGTACGAGATAGTCCCGCGCGCGCGCTGCGGCCGCCGGGTCCAGGGCGCGCCGCACTGCGTCCCACGATCGGTCTGCCGTTGCCGCGATCAACGGCGCCGCCCGCTGGCGTCGACAGTCGCGGGCTCCGCACCGCGCCGCTTGAGGTGCACCAGCAGCAGAGAGATCGCCGCGGGCGTGATTCCGGAGATGCGCGAAGCCTGGCCGAGCGTTTCCGGGCGCTGCTGTTGGAGCTTTTGCTGAACCTCGATCGACAGGCCGCGCACGCTGCCGTAGTCGAGGTCGGCGGGCAACGCTAACGATTCGAACTGTGCCTGGCGCAGGACCTCGGTGCGCTGGCGCTCGACATAGCCTTCGTACTTGGTCGTGGTTTCGATCTGTTCGACCACCTGCTCGTTGTTCTCCCCCGGCCCGATACCGGGCAACTGCATCAACTGCCGATAGCTCACGTCCGGCCGGCGCAGCAGCTCGAGCGCGGTGCATTCGCGCTCCAGCGCCTGACCCAGAACGGCGTGAATCGCCTGGGCGCCGATGATGCGCGGGTTGATCCAAGCGCTGCGCAAGCGCTCCGTCTCGCGCGCGATGGCCTCGCGCTTGGCTTCGAAGGCGCGCCAGCGATTCTCGTCCACCAGGCCCAACGAGCGCCCGGTATCGGTCAGGCGCAGATCCGCATTGTCCTCGCGAAGACTCAAGCGGTACTCCGCGCGGCTGGTGAACATGCGGTATGGCTCACTCACGCCGCGCGTGATGAGGTCGTCGACCAGCACGCCGAGATACGCTTCGTCCCGACGCGGGCACCAGGCCGGCTCGCCGCGGAGCTGACGCGCGGCATTGACCCCAGCCAGCAGGCCCTGCGCGGCCGCTTCTTCGTAGCCGGTGGTGCCGTTGATCTGCCCAGCGAAGAACAACCCGCCAATGGCCTTAGTCTCGAGGGATGCCTTCAGGCCGCGCGGATCGAAGTAGTCGTATTCGATCGCGTAGCCCGGCCTGAGGATATGCGCTTTCTCTAATCCTTTGATCGAGTGAATGATTTCGATCTGTACATCGAACGGGAGGCTGGTCGATACGCCGTTGGGATAGATCTCGTTGGTGGTCAGCCCCTCGGGTTCCAGGAAGATCTGGTGCGACGCTTTATGGGCAAACCGGGTAACCTTATCCTCGATTGAAGGGCAATACCGCGGCCCGATACCCTCGATCACGCCGGTGAACATCGGCGACCGGTCGAGACTGCGACGAATGAGTTCGTGCGTGCGCTCGTTGGTATGGGTAATCCAGCACGGCCGCTGTGCGGGGTGTTGGTCACGACGGCCCAGAAAGGAGAACACCGGCACTGGAACATCGCCAGGCTGCTCCTCCATGACGCTGAAATCGATACCCCGGGCATCGAGCCGCGGTGGCGTGCCCGTCTTCAACCGCCCTACCGGCAGCTTGAGCTCACGCAGCCGGTGGGCGAGCGAGATCGAGGGCGGGTCGCCGGCCCGTCCAGCCTGGTAGTTCTGCAGTCCAACATGGATCAGGCCGGACAGGAATGTTCCGGTCGTCAGCACCACCGCTTGCGCACGAAAACGCACGCCGAGTTGGCTGACGACGCCGACGACTCGGTCTTGCTCGACCAGGAGGTCGTCGACTGCCTGCTGGAACAGGGTTAACCCGGGCTGATTTTCCAGGCGATGCCGAATGGCTTGCTTGTACAGCAGCCGGTCAGCCTGGGCACGTGTCGCCCGAACCGCAGGCCCTTTACTGGCATTGAGGATGCGGAACTGAATTCCAGCTTCGTCGGTCGCGGCCGCCATGGCCCCACCGAGCGCATCTATTTCCTTGACGAGATGGCCTTTTCCAATGCCGCCGATGGACGGATTGCAGGACATCTGACCGAGGGTCTCGATGCTGTGTGTCAGCAACAAGGTGCGGCTGCCGGCACGAGCGGCGGCCAGGGCGGCTTCCGTGCCCGCATGCCCGCCTCCGACCACAATGACGTCGAACTCGACCGGATATTGCATTTCAGCGCCTTCAGAGAGCGGCGAATGATACCGGATCGACCGGAGCGGCCCAAGCCAAACCGGGTATGTTTCACGTGAAACATTGCCGTTGCTCTAACGACAACTGTTCCACGTGAAACACCCTGCTCAGCCGACGATGAGATCCCAGGCCAGCTTTGCCATCAGAATGACCACCACCCCCACAAAGACCCGGCGGATGAATCCCGTACCGTGACGCAGCGCGAGGCTGGCGCCGGCATAGCCGCCGGCGAGATTGGCCAGCAGCATCGGGACGGCGATCCCGTACTCAACGTTGCCGAGCCCCACAAAAACCCCGAGCGCGCCTGCGTTGGTCCCCAGGTTCAGCAGCTTGGCCGTCGCCGCCGCACCGAGGAAATCCCGCCCGAACCAGCGCGCATAGGCGTACATGAACAGGCTTCCGGTACCCGGCCCGGCAAACCCGTCATAAAGTCCTAAGGCCCCGGCGCACATGTGCTCCGCCTGCCGGCTCCCAACCCTCGGACGCGCCTCCAGCCCGAAACGTGGTTTCGTCAGCGTTTGTACGAAAGCCGTGATCAGAAGCACCAGAATTGCCACCCGGAGAATCGACTCCGGCGCATACGAAGCGAGACCTGCCCCCATGGCGCCACCTGCCAGCGCCATCAACGCGACCGTCCGGAGCGCCCGCCATTGCCCCGGAACAGCCCGTGCATAGCGGGCCGAGGCAACGGCGGTGCCGGCGATCGCCACGAGCTTGTTCGTGCCCAACAGCGCCGCCGGCGCGGCGCCGGGCAGCAAGGCGAACAGCGCCGGCACCTGGATCAGGCCACCGCCCCCGGCAATCGCGTCGACCAGCCCGGCAAAGAAAGCCAGAGCGCACAGCAGGACGGCTTCGCTTGCCACTACTTGCCTATGCAGAAACGCGAAAAAATCTCGCCGAGGAGATCGTCCGCGGTTACCGCCCCGGTGATCTCGCCGAGCGCCCGATGCGCCTGCCGCAGTTCTTCCGCCAGCAGCTCCAGCCCGGACAGTGAGCGCCCGGCGCGTTCAAGTGCCGCCGTACAGTCGTGCAGAGCCGCCAGGTGGCGTTCGCGCGCCATGAACGCGGCCTCACCATCCCCTTGCCAGCCGGCAGCCTCAAGAATGCCCTGGCGCAGCAGTTCGATCCCGTCACCTGTCTTGGCCGACAGCCATATCGTTAACTCCGACCCCGCTTCGGATCGTTTCGCGGGCTCACCAGAGAGATCTATCTTATTGATAATATGAATTATTCTGGCGGATGCCGGCAGTCCAGACGGCAGCACGTCGACGTCGCCCGACGCATCAGCCAGCGCCTCGGTCACCCACAGCACGACATCCGCACGCGCAATTTCCCGCAACGTGCGCTCGATGCCGAGCCGCTCCACCCGGTCCGCACTGTCGCGCAGCCCGGCAGTGTCGACGACATGAATCGGCACGCCCTCAATCGCCAGCTCATAGCGCAGCGCATCGCGGGTCGTGCCGGGCACGTCGGTCACGATTGCGACTTCCTCCTGCGCGAGGCGATTCATCAAGCTGGACTTGCCGACGTTGGGCTTTCCCACCAGCACCGCGCGGGTGCCCTCTCTGAGCAACCGCCCTTGAACGGCCTGCGAGCGCAGATCGCGAAGGCGTCCAGCAAGTTGCTGCAGCCGCTCGGGGATCGCCGCATGTCTCAGCACATCCAGTTCTTCTTCGGGGAAGTCGAGCACCGCTTCGACGAGTACGCGCATGTCCAGCAGATCGCGTGCGATCGACTCGATCCGTTCGGAGAAAACCCCCGACAGCGTACGCATCGCACCACGCACCGCCGCCGCGACGCGAT
>ERZ869936.472-NODE-472-length-37915-cov-5.493502_pt1 | contig 37915 bp, 37 predicted proteins | sample MGYA00520876_ERZ869936 | MGnify/ENA primary metagenome ERZ869936 (study PRJEB32218, sample SAMN09650985) | biofilter metagenome | isolation source: enrty point of leading RO module | place: Saudi Arabia: Thuwal, RO plant located on Red Sea | collected 2016-02-17 ... | reverse complement strand
CTCGTGGAAGGCACCCTGGTTCACGGCGGCGTCACCCATGAAGACGACGCAGACCGTGTCCTCCTCCTTGTACTTGATCTTCCAGCCGAAGCCGGTCGCGAGCGGCACCTGCCCTCCGACGATGCCGTGGCCACCCATGAAGCGGTGCTCGGCGTCGAAGATGTGCATGGAGCCACCCTTTCCGCCCGACGAACCGTCGGCCCGACCGTACAGCTCGGCCATGACCGCGTTGGGCGGCACGCCCTTCGCAATGGCCTGGGTGTGCTCGCGGTACGCGCTCATGACGTAGTCGTCCGCGCGGAGGGGCTTGATACATCCCGCCGCCCCCGCTTCCTGTCCGATATGGAGGTGGCAGAATCCGCCGATCTTCCCGATGGCGTACGCCTCCTCCGCCTTCTCCTCGAAGCGGCGGTACAGCAGCATGTCACGCAGGAGATCGAGAGCCAGCTCCTCGCTGATCCCGAGCTCCTCCAGAGGGCTGCCCCCCTTCTTCGAGTTCTTCTTGGCCTTCTTCTCTTTCGTCTGAGCCACGTCAAGCTCCGTTGGCTGCCCGACCGGGACGGCCGAGCTCGAGCTGCACGAGGTTCAGCTGAACCTCGCCGGGGGCGGGGATGTCCGCCTCCATCACGTTCTGAATGCTTCCTGGGCCGCCGGCCTCCACGTCCCGGGCCTGCTCCTTGGCGTGGTAGCTGGACCGGACGAGGGGACCCGACTCGACATGCCGGAAGCCGTACTCGTCTTCGCCCACCTTCTTCCACATGGCGAACTCGTCGGGTGTCACCCAACGGGCCACGGGAATGTGCATGGCCGAGGGGCGGAGATACTGCCCCAGGGTGAGAATGTCCACGGAGGCCTCACGGAGATCACTCATCGCCTGCCTGATCTCGTCGGCCTCCTCGCCCATCCCCAGGATGATGCTCGTCTTCGTGAGCATCGCCGGGTCCATGCGCTTCACGGCTCCCAGGTAGGAGATCGACCTCCAGTAGCGGCCACCGGGCCGCACGTCGGGGTGGAGCCTGAGGACGGTTTCGAGGTTGTGCCCGAGGATGGCCGGCTTGGCATCGACCACCGTCTTGAGCGCGTCCTCGTCGCCCTTGAAGTCGGGAATCAACACCTCTACCGAGCAGCCCGGGACGGCCTCGTGGATGCGGCGGATGGTGTCCGCGTAGATGGCTGCGCCGCCGTCGGCGAGCTCGTCCCGATTCACGCTGGTGATGACCACGTGCTCCAGGCCCATCTTCGCAACCGTCTCGGCCACCCGTCGTGGCTCGTCCTCGTCGAGCTCGGTGGGAAGTCCGTGCGCCACGCCACAGTACTTGCACGCCCGCGTGCAGACATCGCCGAGAATCATGAACGTGGCCGTCCCCGATTCCCAGCACTCGCCGATGTTGGGGCACCCCGCCTCTTCGCAGACGGTGTGGAGCCCCTCCGACCGCATGAGCTTCTTCAGGCGGAGATAGTTCTCCCCACCCGGCGACCGCACCTTCAGCCACTTCGGCTTCCGGGAACGGATGTCGATGGTGTCCAGGTCCTCGTGGGCCCGGATCTTCGAGGTGCCCTTGGGCTTGACCACACCGGTGTCCTTCCCGGTGGGGGCGTATCCCTTGGGTGCGTCAGTATCTATGCTCACGAGCTGTCCAGCGTTCGAGCGCGTCAGTCGGGTCTGCCTGGCTGAGGCAGAGCCTTAAAAGATGTCGCCTTCTTCGGGGCTCACAAGGTCACGCCGGGCGCGGCCCGAGGCGACTTCCCTGCGAAGCCGGGCGGTCCAGTCAGTCCGTCTTTCGCCGTCGGAGACGTCCTCGGCCTTCGGCGATCATGGCCTCGTAGCGCTCCTCGATATGAGCGGCCACCTCGTCGGGGTCGTCGGTGACGAGCATGAGGTCCATGTCGTCGTCGGCGATCTTGCCTTCCTCCAGCATCCGGTCCCTGATCCAGTCCACGAGGCCCTGCCAATAGTCGGAACCGACCAGGACCACGGGGAAGTTCCGGACTTTGCTCGTCTGGATGAGGGTGAGCGCCTCGAAAAGCTCGTCCATCGTGCCGAAGCCGCCCGGGAAGATGACGAAGGCACAGGCGTACTTCACGAACATGGTCTTCCGCACGAAGAAGTAGCGGAAGTCGATGGAGTGATCGAGGTGGGGGTTGCTCTTCTGCTCGAAGGGCAGCTCGATGTTGCACCCCACCGAGGGCACGCCGGCTTCCCGCGCTCCTTTGTTCGCCGCCTCCATCATTCCCGGACCTCCACCCGTGATGATGGCGAAGCCCTTCTCGCCGACCTTTCGGGCGGTCAGGGTACACTTCTGATACATGAGATCGTCAGGCGTGGTGCGGGCCGAGCCAAAGAACGAAACGCCGATTCCAATTCGGCTCATGTCCTCGAAGCCCTCGACGAACTCGCCCATGATCCGCAGGACCCGCCACGAATCGCGACCGATGCTCTCCAGCTCCTCGAAGTTCGCCAGGAGGCGTTCGTCCTCGGTCTCCCACTCCCGAGGCAGTGGTTGGCGCGGGTGCTGGGACGGATCGTACGCGTCGTTCATTCATCCTCCGGGAGGGTCGGATCGGTGAGAGGGGGGATCATGCCTTGGCAGGCTGGGCTCGGAGCCAGGCGCCGGACCTCGGAAGGGCGTCCTCGTGGCGATGCGACGGACTCCAACCCAACTCGCTCCTGATGCGGCGAGAGGGGTAAGGATTCTCGCCCAACGCCAGTCGCGCCACCCTTTCCAGCGGAAGGTGCTCGGCGCCCGGCGTGGTGAAACCAAGCCGTGTAAGGGCATCTGCGCCACCCCGGACGAGGCCGGCCGGTATCGAGACGAAGCGTCGCTTCCGGCCCAAGCCCTCTGCCAGCAATTCGAAGAGGGCCCGCTGCGTGAGGGGGAAGTCGAGACCTACGTCGAACGTCACGCCTCCCGCCCCGGCCTCGAGGACCAGCCGAATGGCTTCGGCGACGTTTCCGGCGTAGACGACGGGAAGGGAATTGTCGCCCGGCCCGAACAAGGGGACCACCGGCAGCCGGAGCAAGTCGGCCACCGCGGGGGTCATGAGCCTGTCGCGTTCTCCGTAGACGGCCGACGGCCGGACGATGGCAACGGGGAGGCCGCGCTTCGCCTCGATCCCGCGGGCGACCTCCTCGGCCTCTCGCTTGGACCGGGCATAGAGGTCGTCCGACGGAATGGCCTGGTCGATGGGCGTCGACTCGTCCACCGGCCCGTCGGCGGATCCGTAGACGGCGACGGAGGAAACGTGCACCGCGTGACCGACGCCTGCCTGCGCGGCCGCCCTGAGGACGTTGCGCGTACCGTCGACGTTCACCGCCCGCACCCGCGGCCACTGGTCGCCGGCGTAGACCAGGGCAGCCCCGTGGACGACGTGGGTGGAGCCATGCATGAGGGGGATCAGCCGTTCGGGCTCGTCGCGGACGTCGCCCGCCACAAGCGCGCACCCGAGCTCGCGGAGATGGCCGGTGTCGGACGTGGCGCGCACCAGTGCGACGACATCGTGCCCGTGCGCGCGCAGCTCACCGGCGAGATGCGACCCGATGAGCCCGGTGGCTCCGCTGATGAAAACCCTCACGGGACCATCGGCGGACGGTTCACGCCGGGCAGGCCTCCCACGGGCCGGACCGCCGAGCTCCCCGCCCAACTCCCCGCCGACTCCTTGGCCGGGTCATCGGCCGGCGAGGAACCGCTCGGCGTCGTCGCGGACGGCCCCGACGATGAGGGCGTGGCTGGTGTACTCCTCCAGATCTCTCTGGCTCTCCTGGTCGTAGATCTCGAGAACGTGCCGATAGTGGACCTCGGCCTCGTCCAGCTCGCCGAGCTCGATGGCGGCCTCGGCGGCAGCCGCCCTCGCCAGGAGGTGATTCGGGTCCTCGTCGATGATCTCGTAGGCCTGCGCGAGGGCGGCCTCGAAGTTGCCCGCGGTCCGGTTGAGCATGGAGAGGTGGAAGAGCCCGTCGTGGCTCAGGGGACGCGCCCGCTGATAGGCGCCGATGGCCATGGGCAGGCGCGCCTGCGTCTGCGCAGAGTCTCCGGGGCCCCCGCGGCGCATCCCCCGATCGAAGACCCGGTCGCCTGCTTCGATGGGCGTCATGTTGGAGATGTCCGGCGGCGTCCCACCCGTGGACGGCGTCGCAGTCTGAGCCCCACCGGTCGTGGGGGTGCTGCCGGGACCGGGAGGGGGTCCGGGCCGAACCATGGACACTCCGACGACGACGATGAGGGCGAACATGGCCGCCCCGGCGAGCCACCACGCGAGGTTCTGGCCAGAGAAGAACGCGGCGGCCGCCTCCCTGTGGGCGCCGGGTCCGCCCGTGCCGGTCTTCGCGCCGCACTGGTTACAGAACTGGGCTCCCGCCGACACCTTGGTGCCGCATTGATTACAGAAGCGTCCACCCAGATTGGCGCCGCAATGCTGGCAGAAATTGCCCGTCGCGGGACGATCACACTCGGGACAGAAAGGACCTTGGCTGCTCGCCATCATTATCGGATCGCGTTGAAGAGGAGGGGCCACGTCGCCATCGTCTGCGCCCGGTAGTTGGGCTGGAATCCGAAGAGAATCACCGAGCCCTCACCGATGGCGGCCTCGAGGATGGCCGGCTGGCCCGCCACATGCTCCCCACCGAGTACCCACCCGGACAGGAGGGGATCGCCCGAGCCATAGCGCGCCAGGACCTGGACGCGCTCATCGGCCACGTCGAAGGCGCGACTGGAGCGCCAGTACCAGGCGGCGACCTCGTCCCGCATGCCCGCGGTGACGTCCGACTCGTTCAGCTCGAGGCGTAGGATCGACCCAGGAATGTAGAAGACCGTGTTGGGCAGGTCTTCCGTGGCGTCGGCGATGTTCAGGTCGAAGAGGTCCCGGACGAAGTCCGTCGCCTGCTCGACGGCGATGACGCGACCACCCCTCTCCACAAAATCGGATACCGCGGCCGCGCCCACGGCCCCGAGTCCGCCGGTGTACTCGGGCGGCACCTCACCATCGTCGAATCCCTCGAGGATGGACGCCGCCGACTGCGCCTGGAAGATGAGCACGTCGTAGTCGCCGAGGGCGCCACCCTGGATGTCGGCATCGTGAAGGGTGTCGTATTGCATAGCGTGCTGGTCGAAGACCCAGCGCTGCCACCCCTCCGTCATGGGCTCGTCCCAGGACTTGTAGAGCGCGACGCGTGGCGCGTCTTCGCCCTGTAGATGCTCGGGAAGGTGGAAGTCGAACTCCGGCACGGCCACCGGATCGGAGAGGGAGACACCGAGGTCGCCGTCCACCGCCACCGCGTCGAAGTCGAGGAGGTAGCCCAGCGTGTGGGCCGTCACGTCATAGGGCCGCTGAGGCGGTCCGCCGGGGTACTCCCGCAGATCGGGATAGTACTGCACCTCCAGCATGGTGTTGGCGAAGCTCGCCCACGGCTGGCGCATGGGGATGACGTACGACCCCCGTGGAAAGGTCAGCGCCCCTACCGAGAAGTCCGCCTCGGCCTGATGCACCTCCACGTCGGCGAGGGTGAGGGTGCGGATGGCGTAGTCGACGCCCGGAGCGTTGTCCTGGCCCGAGGGAATGATCCACCAGTCCGGCCACTCGTCCCAGCCGGCCACCGCCCTCTGGTTGATCCCGTGGAAGTTCTCGAGCCAGAAGCGGCGGTTCTTGGCCGCGTTGGTGAGGAGGGCCATGGCGCCCGCCTCCTGGTACTCGACGATATCGGCGAGCGTCCACGCCCCGCCGGCCCACGGAGCGGGAAAGTTCCACGAGCGCCGTCCGGCGTCGAATCCGCGTCCGGGACCCAATGCCGAAGGATCGACCGTGATGGGTGTCGCCATCCGCGCCGACGCCGTTTCCGACAGGATGCGCGCCGCCCCGTGATAGTGCATGTACGCCCTCGCCGGCGTATACGCGTCGTACTGGGCATTCACGACGACCCCGCGCTTTCCTTGGGACGTCAACTCGGCCGCCATGTATGCGCCCAGCTGGTTCACGGCCGTGGTGATGGCCGGATCGATGTTCGGCTCCCACGGCTCGATGTACGGTGGGAAGAAGATGCGGGCACCGGTGCTGCCCATCTGGTGCACGTCGTGGACGATCTGGGGGTGCCAGGCGTTGTGGGCGTCGCGAACGGTGAGGACCGTCTCGTCCTGCGTGAAGGCGTACCAGTCCCGATTGTTGTCGTGACCGACATAGTAATGGTAGAGCCAGGGCAGCGGCGCGCCTTCGAACTCGGTGCCCACGTGGCTCATGTACCAGTCGGTGATCCACTGGAGTCCGTCGGGATTCAGCGACGGGATCTGGAGGAGGATCACGTTGTCGAGGATCTCGCGGACCTCGGAACTCTCCGAAGTCGCCAGTCGGTACGCCAGGTTGGCCGACATCTGGCTCGACCCGACCTCTGTGGCGTGAATCCCCTGCGTGAGGAGGACCACGGTCTTCCCCTCATCGAACAAGCGCGCAAGCTCCTCTTCCCCCTGCACCGTCCTGGGGTCGGCAAGCTTCATCTGGATGGCGTGGAGCTCATCCAACCGCGCGTGGTTGTCCGGACTCGTGATGGTGAGCATGACGAAGGGTCGTCCGCGAGTGCTCGTCCCTAGCGTATCGACGACGACCCGATCGCTGCTCCCTGCGAGACGCTCGAAGTAGGACGTGAGCGCACTCCAGTCGGCGAGACTCCGGTCGGTGCCGATCTCGAATCCGAAGTGCTCGACGGGGGCCGGCACCTCCTGACTGGAAGCCGGCACCGCCATCACGAGGGCGCCGAGCACCGCTGCCGTCATGCGGCGTGTCACGTGGAAACTCCTGGGGGATCGGCCGCGTGGGGCAGCCGGGCGTGCGCGAAAAAGGGGAGAAACGATCCTATCTAGGCTCTGCCTGGGCGGCAACGACCGTCAGCCCTCGCGCTTCTGCGACTCCATTCGGCGACGAACGGTGAGGTCACGGGCCGCCCAGAGGATGCGGCTCTCCTCGTCTTCCGACGAGACCCGGCTGAGGCTCAGCTCCACGGGAATCTCACTGCCGTCCGGCCGCTGGATGGAGAACGGATGGCCCTCGACGATGGAGCGACGGTCGGGGTCCCGCTCGAAGGCGTCCCGGAGCTGAGCGAAACGGGGGCGCAGTCCCTCGGGAAGGAGGTGCTCCAGGCTCGACCCGACGATGTCGCTCAGCGAGTACTGGAAGAGGGCCTCGGCCTGGTCGTTCATGTTCACCACGGCGCCCGCGGCATCGGTGACGATCAACGCGTCGGGAGCCTTCCGGAGGATGGCACGGAGCCGCTCCTCCTTCTTCCAGAGCGCCAACTCCTGTCGCTTCCTGCCCGTGACGTCCCAGAGGAAGCCCCTCAGCACGGTGCCGTCCTCCGTCGTGGCCGCGGCCATGACCTCGGCGACCCAGACCACCCGGCCGTCGGCCCGCTCCATGCGGTAGTCCACCTCGTGGCGTCCCCCGGTGGCCAGGGTGCTGGCCCGGATGTCACGCATGGTGGACTGGTCGTCCGGTGGCACGACGCCCGACCAGAAGTCATCGGTCAGCCAGTCCTCGACCGGGCGGCCGAGGAGCGCCTCCGCCTGCGGGCCGACATAGAGGACCCGCCCCGACGGATCCACCTCGAGGGGAACGAGGGGGGAGGACTCCAGAAACGACGTCGGGTCGGTGGTGGGAGACATGGGGGCTACAAGCCGGTGGGTTGATCGACGAAGTGGCTCTCGATTCCGAAGCGCTCGGCGAGGTGCTCGCCCAGGGCCCGGATGCCGAAGACCTCCGTAGCGTAATGACCTGCGAATAGAACGTGGATTCCGAACTCGACGGCATCGAAGTAGGTGTGATGCGCCCCTTCGCCGGTGACGAAGGCATCGAGTCCCAGCTCCGCGGCCTCCTCGACGAAGGAACCGCCTCCGCCCGTCAGAACACCGACGGTCTCGACCTCTTCCGGGCCGCCTGGCAAAGCCGTCACCGGGCCCCCGACGGCGTCGGACACCCTTTCACGGAAGGCCTCGATGGAAAGGGCTTCGGGGAGTCGACCCCACCACCCCAGATCGGCGCCCTCGTAGGCGCCAAGGCGTCCTTCGAGAGAGAGGCCCAACGCCTGCGCCAGAAGGATGCAGTTGCCGATCTCCGCGTGGCCGTCCAGGGGGAGGTGGCAGCTGTAGAGACCCATGTCGGCCTTGATGAGGCTCGAGAGCCGCCGGTGCAGACGCCCCACGACGGGCTGGAGCCCGTCCCAGAAGAGGCCGTGATGGACCAGGAGGAGGTCAGCCCCGAGGTCGGCGGCCGCTTCGATGGTCCCTGCCGAAGCATCCACGGACGTCACGATGGTCCCTACCGTCTCGGGACCCGCCACCTGCAGGCCGTTCAAGGCGGTCCGGTAGTCCGGATGCCCACGCACGGCCAAGTACTCGTCCACGTACTGAAGGAGAGATTCTAGTTTGATGAACCCCTCCACGGCCGTGTGTGGATAACCGGTTGAAAAGTGGAGGAGTGTCGGACCGGAGCGTCGAAAGGGGCGCCGGTGAAATCGCCTATGCGCTGGGCCCGCAGCATCTTACGGGCCCTGCGGTCCCATTGCGCACCCTGGCGTACCCGGTTGGGGAAAAACGACGGATCAATCAATTCGACGCGGCGCCGGCCACCTCGGGGGCACGTGTGCCCAGGCCGCCGCTGCGCTGCTCGGCCTTGGTGTCGGCCACCGCATCGGCGCCCATGAGGACGCTGCCGTTGAGAACGGCGCCCTCTTCGAGCTGCATGCGACGGGTGTGGACCTCCCCGTCGATGCGGCAGGTGGCCTGGAGCTCGAGGCGCGAGGCCGCCGTGAGCTTGCCGTGCACACGGCCCGAGATCACGGCGTCCTGGGTCACGATGTCGCCCTTCACCGAGCCTTGCTTCCCGATGACCACCGCCTTGCCCGCCTTCACGGAGCCCTCGACGGAGCCCTCGATGCGCACGGTGCCGTCGGTTTCGCAGTCACCGACGATGGTCATGCCGGGACCGATGATGGAGATGACCGAGTCGGGAGCCGTCGCGGTGTTTTCGCGATCACGTGCCATGAAGTACTACCTCGGGTGCGGTGTGTGGAGTGGCAATGTAAAGCGGGTCGACGCCGCGGGACCATAGGCAAGACGCATGCCTTGGCGGCGCCTCACCCGGGCTGCTCGATGAGCGTCAAAGGGTCCACCGGCTCGCCGTCCAGGAGGACCTCGAAATGGAGGTGGGGGCCCGTCGAGCGACCCGTGGAACCGCTCAAGGCGATGACCTGTCGCTCGCGCACGGCTTGGCCCAGGGTGACGAAGGTGGTGGAGGCATGCCCGTACAGCGTGGAGTAGCCGTCCCCGTGGTCGATGACGACGAAGCGCCCATAGACCGCGTCTTCGCCTACGTCGGAGACGGTGCCGGCGCCCGACGCGCGGATGTAGGAGTCGGACGCCACGGCGATGTCGAGTCCAGGATGGTCGCCACTGATTCCGGCGTGCACCCCCTGGGTCACGAAGCCCCGCTCGGCGAGGGGCCACGACGCCGGACGGCTACCTCCCAGGAGCGGTCGATCGCCCACGTCTCCGCCCCGGGCGCTGGCCACCGGTGGGAGCCAAACCCCCGAAGGTTCGTCCAGGTCGGCGCGACCGAACAAAGACCGAATCGCTCCGTACTGTTCCTCGATGGATTCGAGTCGGGTGACGAGGGCCTGCACACGGGCCCGGTCCCTCGTCATGACGGCCACTTCCTGCTCGAGCTCGCTGGTGCGGGCTGCTCTCGCGGCCAGGTACCACCAACTACCCGCCATGACCGTGAGGGCCAGGCCGATGACCCCGGCGGCGCCGACGAGGAGGCGAAGGGTGCGATACGACACTTGGACCGTGCGCGTCTCCCGCCCCCCCTCCGGGACCAGCATGACGGTGAGCTTGGTGTCACCCGATTTGGTCACCCCACCACCTCGTGCACCGGACGTCCGGTCATGGCCTCGAAGATCCGCTCGAAGACCTCGGCGTCATGATAGTCCACCTCGATGGTGCCCTTCTGGCCCCGCTTCTCCTTGATGGAGGCACGAGTCTGGAAGTGGGACGCCAGGGCCTCCTCCAAGGAGGCGACGATGGGATCCTTGGCCTTCGAGGGCTTCTTCTTCTTCGCCCGCGGCCCCGCCACTCGACGCTCCACCTCGCGGACCGACCACCCTTCCTTCGCAGCCTTACGTGCCAACTCCGCGGCATGGACAGGGTCGTCGAGGGAGAGAAGAGCTCGGGCGTGGCCCTGCGTCAGCGAACCGTCCTACACCAGCTTCGGTATGGACGGCGGAAGTTTGAGGAGCCGGAGAAGGTTCGCCACCGTGGAGCGGACCTTGACCACGGCCTTGGCGATCTCGACCTGCTTCATGTCGAAGCGCTCGGAGAGGGCCTCGTATCCCTCCGCTTCCTCCAACGGGTTCAGAGCCTCACGCTGCAGATTCTCCACCAGGGCGAGTACGAGCAGGGTCTCGTCGTCGGCTTCGCGGACGACGACCGGTGCCTCCGTCCATTCCAGCGAAGAAAGGGCCCGGAAACGCCGCTCGCCGGCGACGAGTTCGAACCGGTCCGAGCGCCCTTCTACGGGCCGAACGACCAGGGGCTGCAGAAGACCGTTCTCGCGAATCGACGCCGCCAGGTCGGCCAGCTCGGACTCGGTGAAGACGCGCCGAGGCTGCATGGGGTTGGGCACGATGGCCTTGAGCGGGACCGTGCGGATCTCGCTCTGCTGGACCTCGGGCTCGAGATAGTCGCCCAGCAGCGCGCCGAGGCCCTTCCCCAATCGATCGCGAGTCATGACCTGGCCCCCGTTGAAGTCGAGCGGCCCGCACGGTTGCGGCGCTCTATAACTTCTTGTGCGAGAGAGAGATACGCCTGTGCGCCACTGGAGAGCACGTCGTACAGGACGATGGGCTGTCCGAAGCTGGGCGCCTCGGCGAGACGGACGTTCCGAGGGATCGCGGAGCGGTACACCTTGGGTCCGAAGTACTCGCGGGCCTCCTCCCCCACCTGCTTCGAGAGGTTGAGGCGCTTGTCGTACATGGTCAGGAGGACGCCCTCGATGTCGAGGTCGGGATTCAGGCCCCTCTGGACCAGCCGGACCGTATTGAGCAGCTGGCTCAGTCCCTCCAGTGCGTAGAACTCGCACTGGATGGGGATGAGCACGGAGTCCGCCGCCGTCAGCGTGTTCACCGTCAGAAGGCCCAACGAGGGGGGGCAGTCGACGAGGATGAAGTCGTAGTCGCCCCGGACAGGCTCGAGCGCCTTGCGCAGGATCGTCTCACGGCTGAAGGCAGACACCAGTTCGATCTCGGCGCCTACCAGGTCCCGCGTGGAGGGTACCACGTCCAGGAGCGGGAAGTGGACCTCGCGCACCGTGGCGTCGGCCACGCCGCTCTGACCGATGAGCACATCATAGATGGTGGGTCGGGACGAGCGCCCTTCGATTCCCAAGCCGCTGGTGGCGTTCCCCTGCGGATCGATGTCGAGAATCAGCGTCCGCTTCTCGGCTACGGCCAGCGACGCACCCAGGTTGATGGCGGTGGTTGTCTTTCCGACGCCGCCCTTCTGGTTGGCGATGGCGATGACGTGGGACATGCGTCGTGGAGATCTCCGCAGGGAAGCAAAGCGTTGGGGGCGCAATATACCACCGCTCGCGAGGGGTCGGGAACACATACGATCATCCTTGACCCCCGGCCGACCGCCGTCGACCTTACGCCTCGTCGGTGAGGGCCGGGTGGGCGTAGCAGGGCGCCTTCCGCGTCGGAACTACCCTGGGGTGGGCCTGAAAATGAAGCGGTTTCGCGCGCGTTTCTCGAACTACGCCATCGTGGCCATGGTCGCGGTGGCGGCCAGTGCGTGCGGCGATGGCACCACGACGCCCATCACCGACCCCCCGGAGATCGAGCCGTTCGTGGGGCTTTGGGATGCCGAGGAATTCCGTGTAACCAGTGACGCGGACAGCTCCATCGTCGCCGATCTCATCGAGATCGGGGGATCCTTCACCCTCAACATCGAGGCCAGCGGCACGTACACCGCCCAGCTCTCCTTCACCGCGACCGACAGCCTGGGCATCCAGCCCTTCGTCGAGATCGGGCAGATGTCCGTCGCCGGCGGGTTCGTGACGCTGAGGCCTACTGTCCCGCCAGGAAGCCCGGCCAGCTCCGCCTACACCTTCGTGCGTGAGGACTTCCTCCGCCTGGTGGGCCCGACGGAGTTCGACTTCAATCTGGATGAGGTCCCGGACCCGGCCGAGCTCTTCACCGAGCTGCAGCGCCGCTGAGCCCGCGCCTCCCCGCGCGGAGGCGACGTTTCACGTGAAACAATGACCGGCTACACCCTCCAGGGTACCGTCGGCCATCTCCACCTACGACCCGTTGTACCGCCTGGCTTCCTGTGGCGTCGAGGCGATGCCTGGACGTTTCACGTGAAACAAGGCCGCAAGAGAGACGATGCGGCGCGGCAGTGTGGGGAGCCTGATGGTGCCGCGCGCTGGCCGAGGGATCGCGGCGAACCATTGCGGTGAACCGCGGGCACTTCGATCCTGCTCGCCCCAGAGGACGGGCGTTTCAGTCGTACTCCCCCGGTGGGAACCGCTGGCCCCTCAGTCCCGCTCCCCTGGGGGGGAAGCCGAGGGCGCTCAGTCCTTGGAAGACGGAACAGGCACGGCTGCCCGCCTGCGGACCTCGAGCATCAGGTTCTGCAGGTCGGCCGGGGAGACCCCCGGAATCCGCGACGCCTGCGCCAACGTACCAGGCCGAACACGGGCGAGCTTCTCCCGTGCCTCGTGGGAGAGCGTGGCGAAGTCCTGATAGGGGAGTGCTTCGTCCAAAGCAAAGTCGGCCTTCTCCCTCAGCTTCTCAGCGCGGCTCCGCTCCCGCTCCACGTACCCCGCATACTTGAGCTCCACCTCCACCGCGGTGATGGCTTCGCCGGGAAAAGCGTCGTCGAGCCCGGCGCCCATGGATCCCATGAGGGCCTCAGCGGAGATGCGCGGTCGCTTGAGAAGGTCGGCCGCCCGCCGAGGTTCGCTCAACGGCGACGAGCCCGTGTCCTCTCCAAGCTCCTCGAAGGCCTCGGGCCGGACCAGCGTCGTCTCCAGCCAGACCCGCACCCGGTCTTCTGCGGCCAATCGACGCTCGAGGGCCTCGATCTGCGGGTCGGTGAGGAGCCCCCGATCCCGGGCCAGCGTCCCGAGCCGTCGGGGCGCATTGTCCTGGCGGAGCAACAGACGAAACTCCGCTCGTGACGTGAACAGCCGGTCCGGCTCGTCGCCGCCACGGGTCACGAGGTCGTCGATGCGGACGCCGGCGTACGCCTGATCCCGCTCCAGAACGAAGGGCTCCTCGCCCTTCACTCGCATGGCGGCGTTGATGCCGGCCACGATACCCTGGCCGGCAGCTTCCTCGTAACCGGTCGTGCCGTTGATCTGGCCCGCACAGTAGAGCCCCGGCACGTCGCGGAGCTCCAGGGTGTGACGAAGCTGATGCGGTGGGAAGTAGTCGTACTCGATGGCGTATCCCACCTTCGTCATCACGGCTTCCTCCAGACCGGGGATGGTTCGGAGAAACTCCAGCTGGACCTCGGCAGGTAGGCTGGTGGAGAGGCCGTTGACGTACAGCTCGGTGGTCTGGAGGCCCTCGGGCTCCAGGAAGACCTGGTGCCTGGGCGCGTCCGGGAACCGAACGATCTTGTCCTCGATGGAAGGACAGTACCGGGGGCCCCGGCCCGCGATCTCTCCCCCGTACAGGGCACTCCGCTGAAGGTTGTGCCGCACGACCTCCTTCAGGCCGTCGCCGGCATAGGTGATCCAGCAGGGACGCTGATCGGGAATCACTTCTTGCGCATAAGCCGCGAAGCGATACTCACCCGGGTCGCCGTCTTGCCGCTCCGTCCGGTTGAAATCCACCGTACGGCCGTCGATCCGAGGCGGCGTGCCCGTCTTGAAGCGGGCCACGCTCAGACCCAGATCCTCCAGCCCTCGCGCCAACGCGATGGAGGGCGCCTCGCCGGCGCGGCCTGCGTCGATGCCGGCCTCGCCTCCCACGTGGATCTTTCCGCGGAGGAACGTCCCGGTGGTGATGACGATGGCCCGACCGGAGAACTCGATGCCTCCTCGAGTTCGGATGCCAACGACGCGGCCATTCTCGGCGACGAGTCCTTCCACCATGTCCTGGAAGACGTCGAGGCTGGAGAGCGAATCGAGGATTCGCCGCACGGCCACCGGATACATGGACCGATCACATTGCGCTCTCGGCCCCCAGACCGCCGGGCCCTTCGAGCGGTTGAGCATCCGGAACTGGATCCGCGATGCGTCCGTGGCCTGGCCCATGATCCCGCCCAGTGCATCCACCTCGCGGGCCACGACACCCTTGGCCACACCGCCGATGGCCGGATTGCAGCTCATCTGTCCCACGCGCGAGAGGTCCGGCGTGACCAAGAGCGTCCGGACTCCAGCCCGAGCCGCGGCGGCCGCTGCCTCCGTTCCCGCATGGCCACCGCCCACCACGACGACGTCGTACGACTGTCTCATCGGTGCCTGATGCTGAAGGAGTCGAGGTCCTCGGGCAGCTCGGCGTCCGTCTCGTCGACGGCGTCCACCCGTGCCATCCCCGGACCGTGCCGCAGCTTGTCCGCGAATCGTGTCATGGTTTCCGCGTCCGCCCCGGCGACGATGCGGACGGTGCCATCCGGGAGGTTCTCCACGGTGCCCACGACGCCCAGCGTATCCGCAGTCTGGCGCGTCCACCATCGGAACCCGACGCCCTGTACTCGTCCCCGTACCACGAAGGCCCTCTCAACGCGCTTCATCACTTCCCTATGCAAAACTCGCGAAACACCACGTCGAGGACGTCCTCCGTGGTCACCACGCCGAGGAGCTCTTCGAGCGCCGACTCGGCCGCCCGAAGATGGGTCGCCGCCACCTCCGCCGGGAGTCCATCGTCGATGCCCTTCGTGAACTGATCCACCTCCGACACCGCGCGCTCCAGCGCCTGGGCATGGCGGCGCCGCGTGAGCACCGGCGCCTGGGCGTCCGCCTGCACCACCGAGGCATACACCAGGGAGGGAAGGAGCTCTCGGAGCTCGCCCAGACCCTCGCCGGTCAGGACCGCCAGCCGCCCGCGACCAGCGAACGCCGCGTCCCCGGCACCGTTCTTCCTCGTCGCCTCCACACCCTCGGCCCGCGCCGAGCCTCCCCCCTCGTCCGCCTTCGTCTCGACCCGCACGACCGGAGCCTCGAGCCCCCGCAGAAACGCCGACTCCTCATCGTCCAGATCCACGCCCGACTCCACGCAGTAGAGGACGACATCCGCCCTCTCCAGGTACCGACGGGCGAACTCGATGCCCAGCGCTTCCACCCGACCGGCTGGCGTCCGCATGCCCGCGGTATCGACGAGCCGGAAGGGAAAGCCACTAATCTGGACGGCGGTCCCGAGCGCGTCCCGCGTCGTTCCGGCCTCCTCGGTGACGATGGCCCGCTCTTCCCCGACCAGAGCGTTGAAGAGCGACGACTTCCCCACATTCGGGCGTCCGGCGAACACGGTGAGGGCGCCCTCCCGAAGGAGCTCCCCCTCCGGCGCTGTCCGCAGCATAGTCGCCATCTCCGCCTTCAAGGCATCGGCCTCGGCCACGACGTCGTTCATGGGAACCGGCGCGTCGTCCTCCTCGGGGAAGTCGACGTGATGAGCCAGGAGAGCCTCCACGCGGAGAAGCCGTTGTCTCAGTGCCGACACCCGCCCGGACAGCCCTCGCTCCAGCTGGTGGATGGCCGCGTCCCGGAGGGCTGCGCTCCTCGCCTCGATGAGATCGGCCACGGCCTCGGCCTGGACCAGATCGAGCTTGCCTCGAAGGTGGGCCCTCCGGGTGAACTCGCCCGCCTCCGCTCGTCGGGCTCCGCAGGACACGCACGCCTCGACGATGAGCCGTGGTGTGATGAAGCCGCCGTGGCAGGAGATCTCCACCACGTCTTCGCCGGTGTAGCTCGCGGGCGCCTGGAAGTAGGTCACCAGAGCCGTGTCGATGAGGCTCCCGTCCGCCGGATCCACGATGGATCGAAGATGGACGCGGCGGGGCTCCGGGGCCGTCGGCTTCTCAGGCGCGAGTTCTCCGAGGATGCGGGTGGCGTCCGGACCGGACAGGCGCACGACCGCCAGACCTCCGACGCCGGGAGGCGTCGCCTGGGCGACGATGGTGTCGACGTCCATCCCGATCCTCGTCCGCGAGACCCTCTAGGAAGTCAGTCCCGCGAACTCATCTTCAGCGGGGGTTGATCCTTCATCTTGGCGCGCTCCCGGGCAATCCACACCTGCTGCGGCAGCGTGGCGATGTTGGCCGTGGCGTAGTAGAGGTTCAGGCCACTGGGCAGGTTCATGAAGATGAAGAGCATCATGGGGGGCATGATGTACATCATCATCTTCATCTGCGGGTTGTCCTGATCGAGGGAGCGCAGGCTCACCCACTGCATCAGGAACATGGAGAGGGCCAACAGGATCGGGAGGATGTAGAAGGGGTCCTTCGCCGACAGGTCAGGAAGCCAGTAGAACTCCACGCCGCGCAGCTCGATGGTGTTCTGGAAGACGAAGAAGAGCGCGATGAGCACCGGCCATGGCAGCAGCATCGGCAGACAACCCGCCAACGGGTTGAAGCCGTGCTCCTTGTACAGCTTCATGAGCTCCTTCTGCAGCTTCTCCGGCTGATCCTTGTACCGGTCCTGGATCTCCTTCACCAGCGGCTGCGCCGCCATGTTGCGAAGCTGCGCCTTCATCGACTTGTGGTACAGCGGGAAGAAGACCACCCGCATGAGCACGCCGAAGACGATGAGCACCCAGCCGTACCCCAGGCTCAGCTGGGTATGGAGGAAGACCAGGATGGTCATGATCACCGACACGAAGGGTCGGATGATCGGGCGGAAGAACCGCCACCCGTACGGATTGACCTCCTCCATGTCCTGACCCAGCGAGGAGAGCAGGGCGTACTCCTGGGGCCCGATGAACATCCGGTACGCGAAGCCGCCATTCTCGGTGACGGTCTGGGCCGCCCCGACACGGACGCGCTCCTCCACCTCCGCCTCGCGAACGATGAGGCCGCCGAGGTAGGTGACGTCGGACGCGAGCTCGTCACTCTCGCCGGCGAGCATGGCCAGGACGAAGAACTTGCTCCGGAACGCCGTCCACACCAGCGGACCCTCCACGATGGTGGGGGGCTCAGCATCCTCGAGGGTCGTCGACCGGATGCCGTCCTGGAGATGGTTGTAGACGTACGCCATGGAGCGGGCCTCGATCGCCGAGTCCGACTCGGCGAAGGGGAGGCCGGCTCCGAGGTCGGTGACCATCAACGCTCGGTCGACGCCTCGCATCCCACCGCGCACGACGACGGTGTAGTCGTCCGGGTCGAAGGTGTACTCCACCCGGAAGTCGAACTGGCCCGAAGGGTGCTCGTAGGTGAACCGGATGGTCTCGGGCTCACCACCCTCCACCAACCGGAGCCCACCCGCGGGCTCCACGCTGAAGGGCACGCTGGAGAGGTCGAGCGTATCGCTGCCCACCACCAGACGATGCCCGAAGTATCCCGAGGTCCCGTCGGGTACCACACCCACGGCGCCCGGCTTTCGCAGCGACTCGAACTGGCTCAGCTCGCCGGACACCACCCGCGCACCCAGGGAGCTGAAGCGATACTCGTACAGTGGCCCCGTTACCGAGACCTCGACCTCGCGGGGAGCCGATGGCGTGACCTCGGGCTCGGGCCGGGCGGCTCCCGGCAATGCGGGGTCACCCGCCGGAAGGTCGGGAACCGCCCCAGCGTCGGCGGGCTGCCCGGTATCTCCCGGGAAGACGGACGACGGAGCATCCGGCCCCGCTTCTGCGGTGCTGTCCGCCACGGCTCCGACGTCCTCCGGAACCACGGGAGGGAAGAGCCGGTTGGTGCCCACCAGAACGGCGAGCATGAGGATCACGGCTAGCAGGAAACGGGCTTCGGTCTTCATCCGGCCATCACTCGATCTATTCGCGTCGTACCCTGCGTACGTTCGGCAGAGGCTTCGTCGTCAAAAGAAGTCGGCGGCGCCGGCACATGCCGGGACGAGCGCCCCTCGGGCACCGGGTCGTAGCCGTGCCGTCCCCACGGGTGGCACCGAGCCAGGCGGCCGGCGGCCATGACGACCCCTCGCACGGGCCCGTGCAGCCGGATCGCATCGATGGCGTAGGCCGAGCACGTAGGGTGGTATCGGCACGACCCAGGGAACCAGGGCGAGATCGCCAACTGGTAGAAGCGCACGATGGCGATCAGGATTCTCGAGAACACAACTCCTCCACGGCCGACCTCACCTCTTCGTCCAACTCCCCGAACGCCGCTCGATACCCCTCCCGACGCGCCCGCACGAGCACGTCGGCATGGATCCCCGCCGCGTCGAGGGCCGGGAGCACACCCCGCCGACCGATCTCCCGCAGACGGCGCTTCAATCGATTCCGCTCCACGATGGTCCGACCGTGCTTCGGAACGATGAGTCCGAGGCGGGAACGCGAAGCGGGAGAAGCAGCGAAGAAGACCTCGACGTTGGGCGTCTTCTTCCGCTTCCCCCGCTCGAGCAGCTCACGGATTTCCGAGCCGAGCCGGATTCGCGCATCCCTGGGGAGGCGCTCGCCTCGACCCTCGATCGGGCCGTCTACTTCCCGCCGATCTTCACGACGAGCCGCGCCCGTCCGCGCTTGCGACGACGGTTGAGCGTCTTACGCCCACCCTTGGTCTTCATGCGCGCGCGGAACCCGTGCTTGTTCTTCCTCTTGCGATTGCGCGGCTTGTATGTCGGCTTCATTACTGCCAGCCCAAGTCATGTGTACAACGTTTCGAAGGGAGCTTGAAAAGATAGCCGAAGGGCCCGGAAACGGTCAACGTCCAACCCACGGGAAGGCCCGTCTTCGGGGGCCGTTCGGGCCTTGGGAGGGTGGTTTTGACTTTTCCAAAAACCCTGGGTAGCTTCGACGCCCCGCAGCCCGCAGAGGCCCCCGCCACCCTCCTGACCGCGCCCGTCGATGCCCCCTCAAAAACCCTTCAGCATCCCTCCCGCGGCGCGCCTCGAGCGCACCCGGCAGAGCTGAAGCGGAGGGCCGATGGAGCTGAGCGGGGGCGAGCTGTGGGAACGTATTCAGGAAGGCGTTCGGCCCCACCTTCCCCCCCACGCGTTCACCACGTGGGTGGAGAGCGCCCGGGCCACCGCCCTCACCGATGACGAACTGGTCCTTGAGGTCCGGAACCCGTTCCACGTCGAGTGGCTCGAAGACAAGTACGGCCCTCTCATGGAGCGCACCGCCGCGGAGGTGCTCGGCCGGCCGCTGAAGATCCGCGTGTGCTGCTCCACGGAAGGGGCCGCCCCCCTTCCCTCCTTCGATCTCGGGTCGTCGTCCTCCGCCCCCCTCGAGGCGACGGGCGGTCCGACTCACGTCGGCGCGCCCCGCGGAAGCGCGGACTCGACCGCCTCGCCATCCCTGGGAGGCGGGCACGCTCATCCCGCGTCGCCCGACGAGCCGGCTCCGGGCCTCTTCGGACGCTACACCTTCGAGCGGTTCGTCGTGGGCGGAAACAACCAGCTGGCCGTCGCCGCCGCGCGGGCGGTAGCCGACAAGCCAGGGCGCATGTACAACCCCCTCTTCCTCTACGGGGGGGTGGGCTTGGGCAAGACCCACCTCATGCACTCCATCGGCCATGCCCTCATGGCCGACGACGAACACCGTCGGGTGGCCTACCTCTCCTCGGAGCAGTTCACCAACGAACTGGTGAGCGCCATCCGACGCGGGGACACGGCTGCCTTCCGGCGCCGCTACCGCGAGATGGACCTCCTCATGGTGGACGACGTGCATTTCCTCCAGGGCAAGGAAAGCACGCAGGAGGAGTTCTTCCACACGTTCAATGCTCTCTACGATGCCCAGCGGCAGATCGTCGTCACCAGCGACCGGCCGCCTCAGGACATGGACGGCCTCGAGAAGCGCCTCGTCTCCCGGTTCGAATGGGGCCTGGTCGTGGATCTGCGTCCCCCGGATTTCGAGACGAGGATGGCCATCCTCCGGAAGAAGGCGGACGACGAGGGTCTCGTGCTCGAAGACGCCGTCATCGAGTGCATCGCCCATGCGTGCACGTCCTCGGTGCGCGAACTCGAAGGCGCCGTTCTCAAGCTCCTGGCCGTGTCGTCGGTATGGAACCAGGAGATCTCTCCGGACTTCGCACGTCGCGTCCTGGCGCTGCACCGACGCGAGCAGCAGCCCCGCGAGCCGGTGGCCTCACCCGACCGGATCAAGGAGCGCATCGCCGGCAGTTGGCGCGTGAGCATCGAAGCGCTGGTTTCCAAGACCCGCACGCGCAACGTCACCGAGGCGCGCCACGTGGCCATGTACGCCATCCGCGAGATCCTCGGCATGCCCCTCGCCGAGATCGGCAACCTCTTCGGCGGGCGCGATCACTCCACTGTCCTCTATTCCATCCGGAAGGTGGAAGGGCGCATGGAGGAAGACGACGGCTTCCGAGCGCGCGTCGACGTCGTCATGCGCGAATTGAGAGACCGGGACAGCGCTTTCCACCCTTGATGTGGAAAGCTGTCGACAACCGGCCCGTTTCCCACGACTCTCCCCGTCGCCCGTTTCCGGCCGCCGACAGCTCCGCACCGTCTCCACATTCTTCCCCATCCGTCATTCCTCGGGGATCGTCCGTTCTGTCGGGGCTCGCCCGTCCGTGGACACCGACCCTTCCACACATCCACAGCCCCTACTACGACTATGTTTTTTGATGATGATGAGAGATAGTATCTCAGGCCTGTGGAGACTCGGTTCCACCGCCTGACCTCCCCCCATTCGAACTGACCCGGCATCCCGGACGCCAGGAGTACGCTTCCGATGAATTTCACGATCACCAGGCAGAACCTTCACAACGGACTCGCCGCCGTATCGGCCAGCATTCCGTCGAAGACGACGCTCCCGGTGCTCTCCAACATCCTCTTCGAAGCGGATGACGACGGGGTCTGGATGAGCGGGACCGACCTGGACGTGGCCGTGCGGGTGAAGGTCATGGCCGACGTGAAAGAGGCCGGCAGCCTCACCGCTCCGGGCAAGAAGCTTCAGGAGATCACCCGGGAGCTCCCGGATCAGCCGGTGGAGGTAACGACCCGGGGCGATCAGATTGAGCTCAAGTGCGGACGCAGCCACTTCAAGCTCAACGGCCTGCCCGCCGACGAATTCCCCACCCTCGCCGAAGTCGACTTCTCCGAAGGTGTCAGCGTCTCGGGCAAGGATCTGAACGGTCTCATCCACCACACGTCCTTCGCGGTCTCCACCGAGGAGAGCCGTCCGATTCTCAATGGAGTGCTGTGGGAGCTACGCGACGGCGAGATGAAGATGGTTGCGACCAACGGCCATCGCCTCGCGCGCATGGGCGTGAAGGTCGCGTCCACCGGGACGACGTCGGCGGACTTCATCGTGCCGCCCGCCGCCCTCACCCAGGTGCAGCGACTCTTCAAGGATGGAGACACCCTCGAGGTGGCACGGAGCGGGAATCATCTCGGTTTCCGCGCCGACCAGACGGAGATCTACACCCGGCTCATCGAGGGTACGTACCCGAACTACGACCAGGTCATCCCCCGGGACAACGACAAGGTCGCGATCATCGACAAGAAGGCGCTGGAGTCTGCTGTGCGCCGGATGGCGGTGGTGGCGTCCGACCAGACGCACCGGATCCGGCTCAAGTTCGAGTCGGGTCGGGTGCACCTCAACGTCCTGACGCCCGACCTGGGCGAGGGCCACGACGAGCTTGAGGTGACGTACGACGGCGAGGAGCTCGAGATCGGCTTCAACGCCAACTACCTCCTCGAGGTGCTCCGCCATATCCCGTCGGACGACGTGAAGGTGGCGTTCAAGGCTCCCGAGCGGGCCGCCACCATCGAGCCGGCAGGCGATGACGCGGCCGACTACCTCTGCCTGGTGATGCCGCTCCGGCTTCTGGACTGAGCTGGGGGTCGTCGGACGACATCCCGCACGACGCTATTGTCCAGGCGTAACATGTAATTACTTTGTAATTACTAGTCTACAGGCCACGCCGATGAAGACCAAGATCATCCGCATCGGAAACTCCCAAGGAGTCCGAATCCCCAAGCCGCTGCTTGACGAGGCCGGACTCGGCGACGAGGTCGAGCTCCGCGTCACGGATCGGGGCTTGTCGCTCGAGCGCCTCGTTCCGATTCGTGAAGGCTGGGCCGAAGCGGCCGCGGAGCTGAGCGAACGCGAGGAGGTCGGTGACGACACGTTCACCCCGACCGACTTCGACGCCGAGTGGGAGTGGTAGCAGAGCGTGATGTCCCCAGTCGAGGGGACGTCTACCTGATTGCGCTCGATCCGACACTCGGGCGCGAGATCAAGAAAACCCGCCCGTGTGTGGTCGTCTCACCAGACGACCTCAATGAGCACCTCACGACGTTCATCGTCGCGCCGCTTACTACCGGATCGTACCCGTATCCTTTTCGGGTGCCATGTCGTTTCCAGAAGAAGGACGGGCACATCGTGCTGGATCAGATCAGGACCATCGACCGGCGAAGGCTGGTTCGTCGGCTGGGACGGGTCTCTGGCTCTGCGCTCGAAAAGACGCTCGAGACCCTACAGCAGATGTTCGCGCCCTAGTATCACCCGCCCTTCGCAGCCCTCAGCAGATCATCTCCGGAAAAAAGGGAGATGAGCGACAGGCCCTGCTGGCGGTAGAAGTCCTCCGCCCCCGCCGACCGGTTCACCACGGTGAGCACGCCGACGATCTCGGCGCCCATGGTCCGCACGGCTTCCACGGCTTCCATGGTGCTTCGGCCCGTGGTCATGGTGTCCTCGACCATCAGAACGCGCCCGCGGTCCGTGAGCCCACCTTCCACGCGCTGCCCTGTCCCGTGATCCTTCGCCCGCTTGCGCACGGTGAAGGCGTCGATGTGGTGTCCTTCCAGGGCGCTCCGATGGGCGATGGCGTACGCCACCGGATCGGCGCCCAGCGTCAGCCCGCCGACATGCGTCGGGTCGAGCCCGCTTTCGCGGATGGCCGAGTACGCCACCTCGCCCAGAAGACGTTGCCCCTCGGCGGACATCGTCGTCCGCCGGGCATCGATGTAGTAGTCCGACTTCGCACCGCTGGCGAGGGTGAAGTCGCCGAGGCGCACGGAGCGCTCGACCAGGAGGTCGCGGAGCCGTTCCCTACTCGTCTTCTGGGCAGTATCGGTCATTCGGTGTCCGGTGGGTGGTCGGTGGTGGAGGTCACTCAGGCGCCGGATCCCGACAGCCCGGCCTGGACGTCGTCGGGGACCCGCATGGGCTTGCGGTCCGGACCGATCCACACGGCGGTCACGCGAGCGCGGGCCACCACGATGGAAGGGTCGTCGGTACGCACCATCTCCTGGGCAAGGACCATGCTCGTGCGGCGGAAGGAGTCGGCCCACGTCCGGATGAGGAACTCGTCCTCCCGCTTCCCCTCGGCCAGGTAGTCGACCTCGATCCGGACCACGAAGATGGCCCACTCCCGCTCGGCGAGAACGCCCCAGCTGAAGCCCGCCTCCGACAGCGCTTCGAAGCGGGCGTGCTCGAAGTAGTTCAGGTAGACGGCGTGATTGACGTGCCCGAACGAATCGAGCTCGGAGGTGCGGACGCCGATGATGGTTTCCGCAACCGGCGTGCCCGCAGGAGGAGCCTGAAAGGGTTCGCGTACCATGCCCGGAAAGATCGCCCTCCCGCCGTTGCCAGCAACCCGCGGGCCGGGTAGGCTGACCCGCCCATGGATCCCGGCGTCCCCACCCTCCGTACCCTCGTCCGCTACGGCATCGTCTTGGCGATGACCGCGGCCGCCGCCGTTCCCGCCGTCGGTCAGTCATCGGGTGGTGAGAGTGCCGTGCAGCGCGGGACGGACGTTGGATCCGAGCCGCCCTTGCTGGTGCTCGCTGCATCGAGCCTCACCGACGTCCTGCCCCTGGTGGGACAAGGGTTCGCGGCCGACGGCGGCACCGAGCCCACGTACTCCTTCGATGCCACCTCACGACTCGCCGTCCAGATCGAGGCAGGTGCGCCCGCCGACGTCATCGTCTCCGCCGACGTGGCGTGGATGGAATGGCTTGCCGAACGCGACCTCCTCATCGGGCCTCCGGTCACGGTCGCCGGCAACGAACTCGTGGTGGTGGTCCCGGCCGGGGCAGGATCCGCCATTCGGTCTCCCACCGACTTGGCCCGCGTCGGGATCCTCGCCCTGGGAGGAGAGAGCGTGCCCGCCGGCCGCTATGCACGACGCGCGCTCACGGCATCCGGCGTGTGGGACGAGGTTCGCGGGAACGTCGTGACGGCCGGATCAGCCCGTGGCGTTCTGGAGTGGGTGGCGCGCGGGGAGGTGGATGCAGGTGTCGTGTACCGGACCGACGCCCTCGGCGAGCCCGCCGTGACGACCGCCTTCTCGTTCCCACCGGGGGCATCCTCACCCGTGACGTACCAGGCGGCCGTTCTCGCAGCCTCCTCCCGCCCGGCCGCCGCGGCCCGATTCGTCGCGTTTCTTTCCGGCCCCACGGCCGAGCCGGTCTTCCGTGGCTCGGGCTTTCGGGCGGGGAGCGAGGCCGGCGTGCCTCCACCGAGCGGCGCTGCCGCCACGGGCGACGCCCGTCCCGGCGGGCAGGCTTCGCCCACTGAGGCTGAGCTCCCGTCGGTGTTCTCGGCGGTGCGGCTCTCCCTCCTCGTGGCCTTCCTGGCCACCCTCCTCGGCCTCGGTCCGGCGGTAGGCCTCGGGTGGCTCCTGGCTCGTCATGATTTCCCCGGCAAGACGCTGGTCTCCACCCTGGTGCTGGCGCCTCTCGTCATGCCGCCCGTCGTCACCGGCTTCCTCCTTCTGGCCCTCCTCGGACGTCAGGGTCCCCTGGGCGGGGTGCTCCAGGCGATGGGCATCTCCGTTCCCTTCACGCTGGTGGGGGCCACGCTGGCGGCTGTGGTCGTTGGGTTTCCGCTCTACGTCCTGGCGGCTCGCGGTGCCTTCGAGGCCGTCGACCCGCTCTTCGAGGAGCTGTCGTGGACTCTGGGCGAGCCTCCGCGTCGCACCTTCCTCCGCGTGTCGCTGCCGTTGGCGTTCCCCGGCATCGCCGCGGGAGCCGTGCTGGCCTTCGCCCGGGCGCTGGGTGAGTTCGGAGCCACCGTGGTTCTCGCCGGCAACGTGGAAGGGAGCACTCGCACCATCGCCCTGGCGGTGTACACGCTCCTCGAGGCTCCAACGGGACGGGAGGCGACGTGGGTCCTGGTGGGCGCCAGCGTGGTCCTCTCCCTGCTGGCCCTCATCGGCTTCGAGTCCTTGAATCGCCGTCAGCGCCGGCGCGAGAGGGAAGATCATGGGCGCTGACGCGCGGAGGCCCGAGGCCGTGGCCATCGACGGCTTCGGTGGATGGACGCTGGACGTCGACGTGGACTTCGGCGAGCGGGGCCTACGTCTCCGCCTCGAGACGGAGAGCACGGCCGTGGCCATCGTGGGCCCCTCGGGTGCGGGTAAGAGCACCCTCCTGCGTGTACTGGCCGGGGTGGAGCGGAGGGCCGAGGGGACCGTCGTCTTCGGCGAGTCCACGTGGCTGGACTCGGAAGCCGGCGTGGCGGTGCCGCCGTGGGAGCGGGCCGTGGGATGGGTGCCTCAGGAGGCTTCCCTCTTCCCGCATCTCAGCGTCGCCGAGAACCTCGCGTACGGTGGAGCCACCCCGGAGCAGGTCCGGTCCAAGGCGGACCTCCTGGAGGTCGCGCATCTGTTGGATCGACGGCCCCGACGACTCTCCGGCGGAGAACGTCAGCGGGTGGCGGTGGGACGTGCTCTCCTGACCTCTCCGGCTCTTCTCCTTCTCGACGAGCCCTTCTCCGCCCTGGACCGACCGCTTCGCGACAAGCTGGCCGGGAAGGTGCGCGAATGGGCTTCTGCCGCGCGGGTGCCGTTGGTGCTGGTGAGCCACGACGAGTCGGACAGCCGGGTCCTAGCCGACGAGCACTGGCACCTGGCCGACGGCGTTCTCGAACGGACCCCCTGATCCACCCGGACCCGTGGCGCGGCCGCCTTTCGGGCGCTCGCCGAGTCAGTCCACGAAGCCCGCCTCGCGCATGACCTGACCCAGGCGGATGCGAGCCCCGGAGCCGCCGATATCGAGCTTGGTGTAGATGTTGGACAGGTGGGTGCTCACCGTGCGGGTGGCGCATCGCAACTGGCTCCCGATGGCTTTGTTGCTGAGACCCTGGGCGGCCAGGGTGGCCACCTTCAGCTCGGTGGCCGTGAGGCCCAGTTCGTTGTCGGTGGTGGGCATGGGAGGCGGACGCAGGCCGTTCTCGCGATACATGGCCCGCGTCTTCTCCAGCTCGAGGCCGGCCCGGACCCTCACGCACACCGCGTGGACCCGATCCAACTCCCTGATCGCCTCGCCCTTCCGACCGATGTCGCTGAGCCGTCCGGCGAGTTGGCGCCGCAGTCGGGTCGCCGGCCAGATCATGGGTATGGCTTCCAACTCGTCGGCGGCTTCGCGCATGAGGTCCACGGCCCCCTCGGGATCTCCCCGCTTCCAGATGACCAGGGAGTCGCACGCATCGGCCCACGCCCGACCCAGCCGGTGGTCGATCTTCTCCGCGTACGCGCGAAGGCGCTGGCCCACCTCCTCCGCCCGATCGATGTGACCGGACCAGAGGCACGCTTCTGCGAGGACTGGAAGAAGCTGGTGTAGGGCCCACAGGATGTACCCCGTACCCTCGGCGATCTCGAGGCCCGTCTCCGCGGAAGCGATGGCGTCGTCGTAGTCGCCCAGAGCCACCTGATACGTGGCCAGCCCGATGTACGTCGGCACCACCTGATGAACGTCCCGCGACTGGTCCTGACCGATGCCGGCCATCGCCGCGGCTTCCTCGATGAGCGCCTCGGCCCGCTCCAGATCCTTGCGGGCCAGGTGGAACTGTGACGTCCACACCAGGAGCCGGGGCAGGAGCGTGCGCTGGTTCAGAGAGCGGGCCACCGCAATGGCCTGTTCGCCCCTGGCCAGACCCGCATCCCAGTCGCCCCGGCCGTAGGCGAGCTCCACCGACATGTCGGCCGTCCACAGACGCAGCACGGGTGACCGCGCCCGGTCGGCGATCTCGGTCACCGCCTCGATGGCGTCGGCCATCCCTTCGGTGTCGCCCCGCATGCCCGTGAGCACGGCGAGCCCCCAGCGCGCCCAGAACTCGATGGAGAGGTTGCCCACCTCCTGGGCCAGCTCCATGGCCTTGGTGCCGTGCTTCTCGGCCGCCTCCGGCGGGCCCACCCACACGTGGAGGAGGGCCAGGGCTCGGTGCACACGCGCCAACAGCGCCGGGTCGCCGATCTCGTCGGCCACGGGAAGCGCAGCGTGGAGGGTCTCCAGCGCGTCGTCGGCCCTGCCCAGCTCGTGGAGCCCGTGGGCTTTGGCCACCAGGAGGCGGACGGTGGCGGTGGTGTCGCCCGCGGCCTCGGCGACCTCCAAGCCCTCCTGGAAGGCCTCGGCGGCGTCGTCGTGCCGACCCCGCCAGACGTGGGTCATGCCCAGCGCCCGGAAGAGGTTAGCCCGTTCCGGATCGTCGCCGGCCACGGCCTCGAGGGCCCGGGACCAGAGCTCCACGGCCTCGTCGAACCGTCCCAGGTGGGTGTACGCCCGGGCCAGGAGCGGGACCACGCGGGCGAGGCGATCGGAGCCTTCGTCGCTCCCGGGGTCGATGCGCTCCAGGGCTCCCTGGAAGTAGCGAACGGCCTCCTGGTCGGCGCGCTGGTCGAAGGCCTTCTCTCCCGCGGCGATGAGGTACCGGGTCGCTTTCTCCCGAAGCCGCGAGCCATCGGAGCGCGCGAAGTGGAAGGCCAGTTCGTCGGCGTGCTCCACCGACTGCGATCCGTAGTGGGCTTCCAGGGCCTCGGCCACCGCGCCGTGCAACACCCGGACCCGCTGCAAGCCGAACTCCTCGTAGAGGGTCTGCCGCACCAGGGGGTACCGGAAGTCGTAGACCACCGCGCCGGCCTCGGCGTGCTCGTCGAGGACGCCGTGGGCGCTGAGCTCCTCGAGCCCGTTCAGCACGTCCTCGGCGGGCAGGCGGGTGATGGACTCGAGGACGTCATACGTCACGCGGTTTCCCACCACCGAGGCGATTTCTACCACGCGCCGCGCGGCGTCGCCCAGCCGCGCCACCCGGGCCATGATGGCGTCGCGGATGGAGCCTGGAAGATCGAAGTCGGTGGCGTCCCACCCGATCCACGCCCCGCTCTCCATGGTGAGTCGGCCGCCTCCGATCAGGGCCTTGAGCACCTCTTCCACGAAGAATGTGTTGCCCCGGGTCCAACCGTAGAGCACGCCGCTGAAGTCGCGCACGACGTCGGAGTCGACGCTGAACGTGCGGGAGACCAGCTCCAGGACCTGGCCTCGCGAGAGTGCCTCGAGCCGGAGCACCTCTCCCGCCCCGATGGACGACAACGAGCGTTCCGCCTCCACCAGGTGCCGGTTCTGATCACGGGCCTGGTCGTTGTACGTGCAGACGATGAGGATGGGCTCACCGGAAATCTGTCGAGCCAGGAAATGCATGAGCTCGATGGACGAATCGTCGGCCCACTGGACGTCGTCGAGTACGAGCAGCACGGGTTGTCGTGCCGCGTAGCGCTTGAGGAACTCGGCGAAGTTCCACATGAGGCGGGTGCGAAACTCTTCGGGCTCCTCCGACGAGGCCGCGTCGGCGTCCACGTCGCCCCGGCTCAGCGCGGGGAAGAGGTAGCGGAGCTCGGCTTCGCCTCCCCGGCTCAGCACGGTGAGGGTGCTGGGGTCCATCCCCGAGAGGATGGGAAGCCACGCGTCGGCGAAGATGGCGTACGGAGTGCCCGCTTCCACGGGATACGCCCGGCCCAGGGCCACGTCCCAGCTCCGCCCGCGCGCCCGGATGGCCAACTCCTGGGCGAGCCGTGTCTTGCCCACGCCGGATTCGCCCCGGACGAAGACGATGCGCGACTCGCCGCCACCGTTCTCCATGAGGGACTCGAGGCGGGCCAGCTCGTCGGTCCGACCGATGAGGGGAAGCCGATCGGGCAGCGAGCTCCGGCTGGATGCGGCGAGCGACGTATTCATGGGGTGCGTATCCTTCCGTGGCCCGAAGACGCAGCCTCGGGACACCGGTCAACGTAGGGGTCGAGTCCGTCGCTGCGCGAGCCATCTACGTAGGCGGCGGACCTGCTACCGGTTTCTGACGCTCGAATCTGCGTCATCGATGACGTACGACCTCTACGTAGGTCGACGTAGACAGGTTGCTCGGGGCAATCGAGCGTCGTACAGAATTCCCTGTCGATTCTTCGGTGGAGACGTGGCTCCCGGACCTCCAGATTCCACACCATGAACGAAAAAGTCCTACCTCCGGAGCCCGTCATGATCGAGGCCTTTCTCCAGCGGGACCCCAGCTACGACGGCGTCTTCTACACCGGCGTCCGCACCACGGGAATCTTCTGCAGGCCGACGTGCTCGGCGCGAAAACCCCTCCGCAAGAACATCTCCTTCTTCGCCGAGGCCGAGGAGGCCCTCAGCGCCGGCTACCGGCCGTGCCGACGATGCCGGCCGCTGGAGCAGGGAGGGGAGGCTCCTTCGTGGGTCCGCCCTCTCCTCGAGGCCGTCGAAGACGACCCCACCCGCCGATGGACCGACCAGGACGTCCGCGAGCGCGGCCTGAGTCCGTCGCGGGTGCGGCGCTGGTTCAAGGACACCCATGGAATGACCTTCCACGCCTACAGTCGCGCGCGTCGGCTCGGTGCCGCGCTGGGTCGTGTGCAGGACGGAGAGGGCGTGAGTCGCGCCGCCTTCGAGGTGGGGTACGATTCGCTTTCGGGCTTCCAGGAGGCATTCCGGCGGTACTTCGGCGACGCTCCCACGTCGGTAGGTGCGGCCACCGTCGCCCACGTGTCCCGGATCGCCACGCCCCTGGGTCCCATGCTGGCGGCCACCAGCGACGACGCCGTCCATCTGGTGGAGTTCATCGATCGGCGGGGCCTGCAGGCCCAGGTGAAGCGGGTGGGCCTCCGCTCCGGACTCGTCTTCGCCCCGGGGTCGACGCCCGTGTCCGACGCCCTGGAGCGTCAGTTGGCGGAGTACTTCGCAGGAACCCGCAGGACCTTCGATCTGCCCCTGCGCCCAGCCGGGAGTGACTTCCAGGAGGCGGTGTGGGACGCGCTCCGCGCCATCCCCTACGGCGAGACCCGTTCGTACGCCGACATTGCCGAGTCGGTGGGACGTCCGGGGGCGGTAAGGGCGGTGGGAACCGCCAACGGAGCCAACGCGCTGGCAGTCATCATTCCGTGCCACCGCGTGGTCCGGGCTGACGGCAGCCTGAGCGGCTACGGCGGCGGAGTGTGGAGAAAGCGCAGGCTCCTCGAGCTGGAGCAGGCTCGACGGTAGCGCGGTGGGACTCGGCTACGAGACCGCCACCACCTGCCCGAATCGACGGTCGCGGGAGCGGAAGTCGGCCAACGCGGCTTCCAGATGCTCGGCGCCGTATTCCGGCCACATGACCGATGTGAAGTGGAGCTCGGCGTAGGCGCACTCCCACAGCAGGAAGTCGCTCAGGCGCCGTTCACCCCCGGTGCGGATGAGGAGGTCCACGTCCCGGGCGGGCTCGTCGGTGTTCATGGCTCGACCCAACAGGGCGGCCATGTCGTGGCGCTCCAGCTCCGACACGGTGGTGGCTTCCCGTACGGCCTCCAGGAGCATGTCTCGGCTCGAGTAGTCCACGGCCAAGCGGAGAAGGAGGCGGTCGCAGTCGGCGGTGGCGGCCTCCGCGGCTTCGATCTGACGAACCAGATCGGGGGCGAGGCGGTCCCGACGTCCCACGACGCGCAGCCGCACGCCACTGTCACGCAGCTCGTCGGTCTCCGAGGCGAGGTAGCGTCGGAAGAGCTGCATGAGCACCGACACCTCGCGCTCGGGACGACGCCAGTTGTCCGAGGAGAAGGCGTACAGCGTGAGGGTCCCGATGCCGAGATCCGGCGCGGCCCTCACCACCCGTCGCACCGACTCGGCGCCCTTCCTGTGACCCCACTCCCGGGGGCGACCCTTGGCCTGAGCCCACCGACCATTGCCGTCCATGATGATGGCGATGTGCAGGCCGCTCATTCATCGCCCTCCTGGCGCGTGGCCTGGATGATGGCCTCCATGTGGTTCAGGTACGCCATGAGCTCCTTCCGCCCGGTGGCGGTGAGCCCGTACTCGGTCTTCGACGTCCGGCCCTCCTGCGACTTCTTGCTCTTCACGTAGCCGGCCTCCTCCAAGCGCTTGGCGTGGGCCGAGAGGTTGCCGTCGGTGATGCCCAGGAGGTCGCGGAGGTCGGTGAACGTCAGCCACCCGTTCACCGCCAGCGAGCTCACAATGCCGAGGCGCACCCGCTCGTGAATGAGACGGTCGAGCTCGAGGGCTTCCGTCTCGGGGTGGCGTCCGTCGACGCTTTCGATGCCTCGGGGCCCGGATTCGAGCTCCCGCTTGGACAGGGCTCCGGACTCAGCCGCCATGCTTCCTCCAGATGATGATGCCGAACGCGATGTGAAACCCGCCGAACCCGGCGGCCATGAAGAGATCTCCCCACGCCGGGGGCGACAGCAGTGCGATGGTGCCGGCCGCCATGAAGGCCGCGCCCATGAGAGGCACCGGTCGTACCGAATGAGAGCCCCCGGTGACCACGGCGGCGCCGTACAGCAGAAGCCAGATGCCCGGAAGGAGATCCATGGCTCCCACCCGCACCAGCACCAGCGTCAGCACCGCACCGGCCAGGAGCGAGGGAGTCACGCTCCACAGGAACTTCCGACCCGGCCCGGTGAGCAGCGACGCTCCGTCGGCTCGGGACTTCTGCGCCATGGACCCCACGGCCACAGCGAGGGAGATGGCCGCCGCGGCCACCCACGTCGCCAGCCACTCGGCGTCGCTGCTGGCCATGCTCGCCACGACCGCGGCCGTGAGAGCGACGCTTCCCATGACCACCCCGCCCAGACCGGACACGTGGGTGAACGAACCCGAGCGCTCCATCGCCTCGCGGATGTAGCGCAGGTTGTCCATGGCACGGTCGTGCATGGCGATGGGCCGGCGGGACGCCGAGTCGAGCTTGCGAGCGGGTTGGGTCATGTAGGGGGTCCGAAGTCGGGCGTGTTCTGCAGTCGGCGCCGGGGCGCCGCGCACCTGCTGACTTTGTCACGCAAAGTATGTGCCGCAACCCGGTGCTGCAAAGCTTTTTTCTCGGGGGCTCGGCGAGCGGGCGCACCACCTCGGCGAGCGGGCGCACCACCTGAGCGGGCGGGCGCACCACCTGAGCGGGCGGGCGCACCACCTCGGCGAGCGGGCGCACCACCTGAGCGGGCGGGCGCAGCACCTCAGCGGGCGGGCGCCACCACCTTCAGCGCCCCGGGCAGAGACCGGACCTCCACCACCGGCTCGGCCGATTGCCGCACGTCGCCGTCCATCTCGAAGCGGGGCGGGGCGGCGAAGGTCAGCCGCAAGGCGCCCTCGTCGATGATCTCCACCTCGTCGGCGCCCACGTGGCGACCACGCTCGGCGAGGTTGAAGAGCTTGAGCCGTTGGAACGGCGCGGCGTCACCGATGAGGCAGGCGTGGAGGCGTCCGTCGTCCACCGTCGCCTCCGGCGCGATGGGAAAGCCGCCGCCGAAGTAGGCTCCGTTGGACACGGTGAGCATGAGCAGATGCTGGTCGCGGACGCCCCCGCCCACGACGGAGCCCCACTCCACGCGTGCCCCGATGCCGGGGAAGCGGAAGAGCTGTTGAAGCGCCGTCAGCTTGTACAGGAGCTCGCCGCGCAGGAAGCGGGCGCCGGCGGCGGCATCGATGACGGCGATGTCGAAGCCGAAGCCGATGAGGTTCAAGAAGTGCCGCGCCTCGTTGCGCTCCGGGTCGTGCTCCGAGGCGCTGAGGGTGTCGACGCGGCCCACGTCCACGGGCCGTGTGTGACCCTCGGCCAGGACCCGCACCGCCACCTCGGGATTGCGGGGGTCGTAGCCGAAGTTGCGACCGAAGTCGTTCCCGGTGCCGCTGGGCAGGATGCCCAGGGCGACGTCGTCGCGTCCGCTGGCCACGAGCCGGTCGGCGACGTTGCTCCACGTTCCGTCGCCTCCCACGGCCACCACCACGTCGTAGCCGTCGTCGCACGCGCGGGCCGCGAGGTCACGCTCCTCGCCCGGCCGTGTGGTGGCTCCGTACGTGACGTCGTCCAGCGACTCGTCGAGGAGGCGGCGATAGCGCTCCATGCGCTTGCCGCCGCGCCCCCGCCCGGAGGCGGGGTTGAAGATGATGTAGTGGCGCCGGCCGCTCAGAAGGAGACCATGGGGTCGAAGACCTGCCGGCCCCGGGCGTACCACTCCTCGCGGAAGGGGTAGCTGTTCACCTCGTGCAGCGTGAGGCCCTCGGTCATGGGATGCTCGTAGAGCTCGAGGGATCCCGTCTCCTCCTCGTGCTCGTTGTGCTCGGCTTCCATGACGATGTCGACCTTGTACTTGTTGTCCGGGTCGACGGTGAAGCAGGTGTACAGGTTGGCCGCCTGGCCGCGGTTCTCGTGGGCGGTGACCACCATCTCGAGGATCTTGGACCCCTCGTCGCTCACCGTCACGGCCATCTCGTCTCCGCTCTCGTCGAAGTCGATGGCCACATCCTTCATATAGTGGGGCAGACGCCAGCGCTCGATGGCGTGGGCGCGCGACTCCGCCGTGGACGTGCCCACCATGAAGGGGAAGAACGCCGCCTTGGGCAGCGGCTTGCCCGGCTCCACCATGGGCGGCACCACCGCGGCCAGCACGATCTCGTCGTACTCGCCCACCATGCTCTCGTTGAAGTGGAAGGCGGTGATGGCGAGGATGCTCCGCTCGTGCATGACCTCCAGGGGCTCGAGGTGCTTCGGCAGGAGTGCGCGGGCGTCCCGGGTGGGCATCTCGAAGTATCCGCCGATGCAGAAGTCGTAGCCGTAGAGCGTGTGGCCGTCAGTCGTCATATGGTTTGGTTGGCTTGATGATGGCGAGCGGGTCCGGTTAGCGTTCCGGCCTCGCCCTGCGTTGTCGTTCCCCGACCTGTCGCCCCTCTGGAGGCCGCCCGAACCGTGAAGCTCCGAGGATACCTCGCGCTCGTGTTCATCTGCCTGGCGTTCCTCCCCTGCGACCTGTACCAGCGGACGATCCTCGCCCTCCGGATCCGACTCCAGCCCCACCGTCGCATCGAGATCCTCGGGTCATGGATCCAGGCGATGGCGGTTCTCGTCATGGGAAGCATGAGCCGCATCGGCGGCGCCTCCCTGCCTCAGCCGAAGCGTGTTGTGCCCACCGCGCCAGGCACGCTCATCGTGATGAACCACCAGTCCCTCCTCGACATCCCCCTCGTGGTGCAAACGGTGGAGGGAGGGTATCCGAGAATCGTGACGAGAGCCCGGTATCACCGCTTCATTCCGCTAATCTCGCACATGGTCCGGCTCTATCAATACCCGGTGGTGAACCCCTCGGCAAACCGCCGCGAGATGGTCGCCGCCCTCAAGGAACTCAAGCGGGAAGCCAAGGAATCGGACGTACCCATCGCCATCTTTCCCGAGGGTACGCGCACCCGCGACGGAGAGATCGGACCCTTCAAGACCCGGGGCCTCGAGCAGATTCTCCGGACCCGCGACTGGCAGGTCCACGTGTTCGTGGCCGACGGCTTCTGGCAGACGGCCCGCTTCAAGGATTTTCTCCGTGGGATGGGCCGCCTGGAGGGGAGCATCGCATACCTCGGCCGGGTGGACTGGACGAACACCGACGCCGAGTGCGGACCGTTCATCGAGGAGCTCCGGGAGCGGATGGTCGAGGGGCTTCGCGAGCTGCGGCAGGAGGCCGTCGCCACGTGAGCGAGGGCCCGCTGGTGGGCCGGAGCCCTTGGCCCGACGCCCTGGAGCTGGCCGAGCAGCTCGTGGCCGATTCGGCGGGCAGCGTCCGGGCTGTTCTCCTCTACGGGTCCCGACTGCAGAAGACCAACCCTGACAAGCACAGCGCCCTGGACTTCATGGTGCTCGTCGACGACTACCGGGCCTTCTACGATGGGTTGTCCGCGGCCGACGAGCTCCACCGACCACGCAGCGTTATGACGGCGCTGGCCAACGTGCTCCCGCCCAACGTCATCGCGTACGCGCCCCGCGGTGGGAGCGGAGGCATCGCCAAGTGCCTCATCGTGGACGAGCGCCACCTGGCCCGGGCCCTCAGCGACGATCCGCCCGACCACTTCCTCCTCGGCCGCCTGGTGCAGGAGGTGGGCTACGTGTGGAGCGCGTCGGAGGCGGACGAGACGTGGCTTCGCGAGCGCATCGACGAGGCCCACCGCGGCGTTCTCTCGTGGATGGCGCCGTACCTGGAGGGGCCCGTGGACGCCGCCGACCTCGGGCGTCGCCTCCTGGAGGTCTGCTACCAGGGCGAGATCCGCCCCGAGTCGCGCTCCCGCGCCGACCGGGTCTTCCAGGCGCAGGAGGAGCACTTCCGCGACGTCCTCCAGCCGACCCTCGAGGCAGCCGTGGGGGACGGACTCATGGAGAAGACCGAGGACGGTTACCGGCTGACGGCTCCCGTGCCCGCCGCCCAGGCCCGGCGCTGGCGCTGGCACTTCCGGCGATCGAAGACCCGCACCACCCTGCGGTGGTTCAAGCACATCATGACGTTCGCCAACTGGTTGCCGTACGTGCAGCGTAAGGTCGAGCGCCATACCGGCCGCTCCATCCAGCTCACGACGTTGGAGCGGAAGCTGCCCCTCATCTTCCTCTGGCCCCGCGCCATCCACGTGCTTCTGACCCGTCCCCGAAGGGAGGTCGACCAGTGAGAACCGACATGGCCGTCCTCCTCGGCATCGTCGCCCTCGCTCTTCTCACCATGCCGGTCTACGCGGTGGGGGCCCGGCGTCGGCCCGATCCCCACGAGATCGCCGACCGGGGCGACTTCGTCCTCGGCGGCTTCGTGCGGAGCTGGTTCTATTGGTTCGTCGGCCCTGTCGAGCGCACGGCCCTCGCCCTCGGGCTCTCTCCGACGGCCTTCAACGTCCTCGGCGTCCTGTGCGGCGTGGCCGCCGGATTCGCCTTCGCCACAGGGAGCGTGAACCTGGGAGGGTGGCTGGTCCTGGCGGGTGGGGCCGCCGACGTCCTCGACGGTCGCATCGCCCGCGCCCGCGGCATGGCCAACGAGACCGGCGCCTTCCTCGACTCCACCCTCGACCGGTTCGCCGAGGTCGGGGCGTTCGTGGGGCTGGCGGTCCTCTTCCGTGCGTCGGCCGTCGAACTCGCCGTGGTGGTCACCGCCCTTGGCGGGTCGCTCCTGGTGAGTTACGCCCGGGCCCGGGGGGAGAGCCTCGGTGTGGTGGCCAAAGTCGGCGTCATGCAGCGGGCCGAGCGCCTCATGCTCGTGGGGTTCGGAGGCATCCTCGACCCCGCGGTGACGGCGTGGAGGGGCTGGGAACCGGGCGCGCTCCTCTTCGCCCTTCTGGCGCTGGTGGCCGTAGGCACCGTGGGCACCGCGCTCTACCGGACCGTCTGGATCACCCAGCGGCTGAACCGCCCCAGCGAGTGAGGGGGCGAGTGCGGAGTGGACCGCTGCAGAGGCGCCGGATGAACATTGGAGCCCCCGCTCTCGTAGAGGATGTCATACCGATATAGTCCCGCCTCAAGAGGTCGTCCTTTCATGCGATCCCACACCCCCGCCGTCGGTGCCCGGCGTACACTCCGCACCCTGCCTTTCGCCCTTCTCGCCGTCGCGCTCATGGCGGCGCCCGCCGCCGCCCAGGACAGCGTCGCCGGCAGCTGGATCTTCAGCGTCGAGTCGCCCGACGGCGCAGGGACCATGGAGGTCCCCTTCGTCTTCGAGCAAGACGGGACCGCCGTCACCGGCACCGTCGACCTGTCGGTCATTCCGCAGGTGCAGGGGGCGCGCATCACCGATGGCGAGCTCGTCGACGGGGTGCTCTTCTTCCTCCTGCACGTCAGCGCCGAGGGCGCGATGATGACCGCCGAGGTGGAGGCCGACGTGGACGGAGACGAGATGGAGGGCGAAGTCTACATCCCCGACATGGGTCAGGTGTCGCTCTTCACCGCCAAGCGAGGCGGTTGAGGCGCAAACCTGGACAGCCCAACCGGAAGGCCGGCCCGAGCGTCGGTCGAGGACGCACGAAGGCCCCGCCGATATCGGTTCGGCGGGGCCTTCTCGTTTGCTGCGAACTCCGGCGACAGGACTCGAACCTGTGACCCGCTGGTTAACAGCCAGCTGCTCTACCAACTGAGCTACGCCGGATCGGCCGCGAGGGCGCCTCGCGGTGGACGATAAATAAGGTCCGGCGGCCAGGGGGTGTCAACCAGCGGCGGCCACCGCCGCCCGGCGTGCCCGCTCCGCTTTCGACAGGATGCTCCAGATCGCGGGACCCACGTCGTGGGCGGTGTCCCAGAGGGCGCGATGGCGACGTGCGGCGAGTCGAGCGGCCTCGTCGAAGTGGACGCTGGCCAGCGCCGGTCCGCGGTGCGGGTACGGGCGCTCGAACCAGTGGCGTCCGCACAGCGTGGCCGTGGGACCGTCGGAGTCGCAGAAGACGCTGAAGTCCGGGGACCAGCCGCCGAGGGGGGCTGAGCGTACCTCCAGCCGCCCCGACTCCAGCAGTCTCCGGTAGAGGCCGACGCGCTCGGCTCGGGCGGGGTCCGACTGGATCAGCCGGGCCTCGGCGTCCAGCGTGAGGGCGTTCAGCTCCACCACCAGCACCCGAAGACTCTCCACGTTGGCCAGGTCGTCCCACTCGAGGTCCAGGGTGCTGAGGCGCACGCGGGTGACCGCCACCGAGACGTCCACCGATCGTCGGAGGAGTCCCACGAAGACGGGGTGCATGTGGGGGAGGGAGGCGTGAGAGGGAGGGGGGGCCGCGCGGGTGTTGTGGGGCGGTGGGAGGGCGGGCA
>ERZ869936.471-NODE-471-length-37994-cov-5.213606_pt1 | contig 37994 bp, 35 predicted proteins | sample MGYA00520876_ERZ869936 | MGnify/ENA primary metagenome ERZ869936 (study PRJEB32218, sample SAMN09650985) | biofilter metagenome | isolation source: enrty point of leading RO module | place: Saudi Arabia: Thuwal, RO plant located on Red Sea | collected 2016-02-17 ... | reverse complement strand
TGTGCTCGGCCACGTAGGACAGGATCAGATTGGTCGAGATCGGTGCAACCTGGTAGAGGCGGGCGCTGCGACTCGTTAGCGGAACGCCCGTTTGCGGGAGCAGCGCCCCACGCGGCGGACTACGGGCAGGTTCGCGCCGGGGGTCTGCGAATGCTCAGAACGACCTCGGCAACCCGAGGATGTGCTCGGCCACGTAGGACAGGATCAGATTGGTCGAGATCGGTGCAACCTGGTAAAGCCTCGTCTCGCGAAACTTCCGCTCGATGTCGTATTCCGCGGCAAAGCCGAAGCCGCCGTGAAACTGCAGGCAGGCGTTCGCCGCCTCCCAGGACGCCTTGGCGGCGAGGTACTTCGCCATGTTCGCCTCGGCGCCACAGGGCTGGCCGGCGTCGAACAATTCGCAGGCCTTCCAGCGCATCAGGTTGGCGGCTTCGACCTCGATGTAGGCCTCGGCGATTGGAAACTGCACGCCCTGGTTCCGGCCGATCGGCCGCTCGAACACCGTGCGCTCGTTCGCGTACTTCGTCACGCGGTCCACGAACCAGTAGCCGTCGCCGATGCACTCGGCGGCGATCAGCGTGCGCTCGGCGTTCAGCCCGTCGAGGATGTATCTGAAGCCCTGGCCTTCTGCGCCGATCAGGTTCTCGGCCGGAATCTCCAGGTTGTCGAAGAACAGCTCGTTGGTCTCGTGGTTCACCATGTTGCGGATCGGCCGCACCGTCATGCCCTTGCCGACCGCCTGGTGCAGGTCCACCAGAAAGATCGACATGCCTTCCGATTTCTTCTTCACCTCGGCGAGCGGCGTGGTGCGGGCGAGCAGAATCATCAGGTCGGAGTGCTGCACCCGCGAGATCCACACCTTCTGGCCGTTCACCACGTAGCGGTCGCCCTGCTTCACCGCGGTGGTCTTGATGCGGGTGGTGTCGGTGCCGGTGGTCGGCTCGGTCACGCCCATCGACTGAAGCCGCAGCTCGCCGCTGGCAATGCGCGGCAGGTAGGCGCGTTTCTGCGCCTCCGACCCGTGCCGCAGCAGGGTGCCCATGTTGTACATCTGCCCGTGGCAGGCGCCGGAATTGCCGCCGCAGCGATTGATCTCTTCCATGATCACCGACGCTTCGGTCAGCCCCAGCCCCGAGCCGCCGTATTCCTGCGGAATCATCGCCGCCAGCCAGCCGGCCCGGGTCAGCGCGTCGACGAACGCCTCCGGGTAGCCGCGCGCCTCGTCGATCTTGCGGTGATATTCGTCGGGAAACTGCGCGCACAGCGCGCGCACCGCGTCGCGAATTTCCTGAAACCGGTCGGTCGTCGTTGCTTTCATCGTTCTGACTTGTGTGTGCCCGCCCGGGCGCCGTTCCGAAGTGCCGTCCGCCAGGCGCGCGGCACTAGCGACCCCGGAACTGCGGTTTGCGCTTTTCGTTGAAGGCGAGAATGCCTTCGCGGCGATCTTCGGTGTCGACCAGCTGGTTGTACGCCTCCACCTCGAAGCGGTAGGCGGTGCGCAGTTCCATCTGGCCGCCGAAGCGGATCGCTTTCTTCGCCTGCCTCACCGCGAGCGGCGCATTGGCCGCGATCATCGACGCGGTCTCCAGCGCCGCGGGCAGCAGTTCTTCCGGCGCGCACAGCCGGTTGATCAGGCCCCAGGCGCTCGCCTCCTCGGCCGAAAACGGCCGCGCGGTCATGATGATTTCCTTCGCCCGGCGCTCGCCGATGGCGCGCGGCAGGTTCTGGGTGCCGCCGGCGCCGGGAATGATGCCGAGCGAGGTTTCCGTCAAGGCAAAGCGGGCACTGCGCGCGGCGTAGATGAAGTCGCACATCAGCGCGAGCTCCAGGCCGCCGGCGTAGGCCGGCCCGTTCACCGCGGCGATGATCGGCAGCGGCAGATCGCACTGCGCCCAGAACGCGCGCTCGAACAGCTCGTGCTGCGCGCGCCAGTCGTCCCGGCTCATGCCGTTGCGCTCCTTCAGGTCCGCCCCGGCGCAGAAGGCCTGGCCGCCGGCGCCGGTCAGCACCGCGCAGCGCGCGGCGCCGCTGTCTTCGGTGAGGCGCGCCCACAGGTCGAGCAGCTCGCGCCCCATGGCGGTGTTGAACGCGTTGCGCACCTCCGGCCGGTTGAGCCGGATCAGCAGCACGTGCGTCGCCGGCGTTTCCAGCGCGAGGGTCTCGTAGCGCGGCAGATTCATGCGGTTTTCCAGAAGGCCGGGCCCGCGTTCACAGGGTAATCACGATCTTGCCGATATGGGTGCCCTGCTTCATGCGCCGGAAGGCGTCGGCCGCCTTGTCCAGCGGGAACTCGCGGTCGATCACCGGCTTCATCCGGTGGCGCTCGATCGCGCGGTTCATCGCCTCGAAGCGCGCGCGCGAGCCGACCGCGATGCCCTGCACCCGCACCATCGGCCCGATCAGCGCGCGGATCGGCACCGCTGCTTCGTAGCCGGCCACGAAGCCGACCACCCCGACGAAGCCGCCGAAGGTGGTGCACGCCAGCGCCTTCTGCAGCGTCGCGCCGCCGTTCTCGATGACGATGTCGACGCCGCGGCCGTGGCCCGCCTCGCGCACCGCCACCTGCCAGTCCGGATTGTCGCGGTAGTTCACCACCGCATCGGCACCCAGCTGCTTCAGCCGGGCGAGCTTGTCCGCGCTCGAGGAAGTGGCGACCACGCTGGCCCCGGCCAGCTTCGCGAACTGCAGCGCGAACAGGGCGACGCCGCCGGTGCCCTGCACCAGCACGCTGTCGCCGGCCTTGATGCCGCCCTCGGCCAGCGTCGACCAGGCGGTGAGCGCGGCGATCGGCAGGGTCGAGGCTTCGGCGTCGCTGAGATGCGGCGGGGCGAGCACCGCGTCTTCCGCCGGCACCGCCACGTATTCCTGCAGCATGCCGGTGAGCGGCGCGCCCAGGGTACGGCGGGTGCGCTGCTCCTGCGTCGGCATGCCGTCGTGCCAGCCCTGGATGTAGTGCGGGCAGACGCGGTCGCCCACCTTGAAGCGGGTGACCTCCTCACCCAGCGCCACCACTTCGCCGCAGGCATCGGATACCGGCACATAGGGCAAGGGCAGGGTCGGCAGATACTTCTGCTCCAGGATCGCCAGGTCGCGGTAGTTGAGGCTTGCCGCCTTCACCCGCACCAGGATCTCGCCGCGCCGGGCCACCGGCACCGGCCGCTGCGCAAGCTGCAGCGCATCGATTGAAAAATCGCGCGCTTCCATGGCGCGCATGGTCTTCGCCGTCATCGTTTTCTCCCGCCGGGCATCGGACAGTTACAAGGCTAACCCACCGCCCGGTGCCCGGACCAGCCAGGCACGCTCATATCGCACCGGCGCTGCGCAGGCCATCGATCGCCGCCTTGTCGTAGCCGAGCTCGGCCAGAATCGCCTCGGTATGCTGGCCGACATCCGGTATCGCGTCCATGCGCGGGTTGAAGGTCTCGGGCACGCCGGGCGGAAGCAGCGCCTTGATCCTGCCCGCCGGACTGTCGACCTCGGCCCAGCGGTTGCGGGCGCGCAGCTGCGCATGGTCCCACAGTTCGTGCATGTCGTTCATGCGCGCATTGCCGATCTTGGCGCGGTCCAGGCGCTCGATCACCTGCTGCGCAGTCAGCCCGGCGAAAGCCTCGACGATAATATCGTAGAGCGCCTTGCGCGCGGCGGAGCGGCGCGGGCCGGAATTGAAGCGCGGGTCAGTCTTCAGCGCCGGCTGCTCCAGCACCGCATCGCAGAACACCGCCCACTCGCGCTCGTTCTGAAGGCCGAGCATCACCACCTTGCCGTCGCCCGCCGGAAACGGACCGTAGGGGTAGATGGTGGCGTGCGAGGCGCCCGCGCGCACCGGCGGCTCTGCGCCGTCGTACGCGTAGTACAGCGGAAAGCTCATCCACTCGGCCATGCTTTCCAGCATCGACACGTCGATGCGGCAGCCCTTGCCCGAGCGGCCGCGCTCGATCAGCGCGGCGAGAATATTGGTGTAGGCATACATGCCCGAGGCAATGTCCACGATCGAGCAGCCGGCCTTGGAGGGTGTTTCCGGCGTGCCGGTCACCGACAGCAGCCCCGACTCGCTCTGGATCAGCAGGTCGTAGGCCTTCTTGTCGCGGTAGGGACCGTCGGCGCCGTAGCCGGAGATGTCGCACACGATCAGCCGCGGGTAGCGGTCCTTAAGCTGCTCGTGCGAAAAGCCCATGCGCGCCGCCGCGCCCGGCGCCAGGTTCTGCACCAGCACATCGGCTTTCTCCAGTAACTGGTGCACGATCTTGCGCGCCGCCTCCTGCTTCAGGTCCAGCGTCAGGCTTTCCTTGGAGCGGTTGGTCCACACGAAGTGCGACGCCAGGCCTTTGACGCGCTCGTCATAGGCGCGCGAGGGGTCGCCCACTTCGGGGCGCTCGATCTTGATCACCCGCGCGCCGAGGTCGGCAAGCTGCCGGGTGCAGAACGGCCCGGCGATCACATGTTCCAGTGCGACAACGGTTATACCTTCCAGAGGACGCATTTTCTTCCCGAGAGTCGAAGCTTGAATGTCTGGTCCCGCGGGCGCGCGAGCAGCGACCGGCAGGAGGCCAAAGTTAGCACAACGGGCGCCGCTGTTCGCGCGGCCGCCGGCGGGCCGCGGCAGGCGGTTGCCGCCGCCGGGGCCGGGACGCCGACGCGCGGTTAGAATGCGCCCTTCGCCGCCCGCCGCGCAGCCGCATCGGGCCTGTTCAATCGCCAGGAACAACGCCATGAGCAAGTACCGCATCGCAGTGATCGCCGGCGACGGCATCGGCAAGGAAGTCATGCCTGAGGGCGTGCGCGTGCTCGACGCCGCGGCCCGCAAGTTCGGCCTTACGCTTCAGCTCGACCACTTCGACTGGAGCTGCGACAACTACGCGAAGCACGGTTACTGGATGCCGCCGGACTGGAAAGAGAAGATCGGCGGGTACGACTGCATCTTCTTCGGGGCCACCGGCTGGCCGGCGGTGGTGCCGGACCACAAGTCGCTTTGGGATTCGCTGATCAACTTCCGCCGCGACTTCGACCAGTACGTGAACCTGCGCCCGGTGCGCCTCATGCCCGGCATCGCCTGCCCGCTGGCCGGCCGCAAGCTGGGCGACATCGACTACTGGGTGGTGCGCGAAAACACCGAGGGCGAATACTCCGCCGTGGGCGGGCGCCTGTTCTCCGGCAGCGAGCGCGAAATGGCGATGCAGCAGTCGATCTTCACCCGCAAGGGCGTCGACCGCATCATGAAGTACGCCTTCGAGCTGGCCTCGAAGGGCAAGAAGAAGCATGTCACCTCGTGCACCAAGTCCAACGGCATCTCCATCACCATGCCGTACTGGGACGAGCGCTTCGCGCTGATGGCGAAGCAGTATCCCGACATCAAGGCCGACCAGTACCACGTCGACGGCCTGACGATACAACTTGTACTGAATCCGCAGCGCTTCGACGTGATCGTCGCCTCGAACCTGTTCGGCGACATCATTTCCGACCTGGGCCCCGCCACTGCCGGCACCATCGGCGTCGCGCCCTCGGGCAACATCAACCCGGAGAAGAAATTCCCGTCGCTGTTCGAGCCGGTGCACGGCTCCGCGCCCGACATCTACGGCAAGAAGATCGCCAACCCGGTCGGCCAGATCTGGTCCGGCGCGATGATGCTCGAACACCTCGGCCACGCCGACGCCGCCGCCGCCATCATCAAGGCGATCGAGCAATGCCTGCAGGACGGCCCCCGCACACCGGATGTCGGCGGCAAAGCCAAGACCGAAGACATGGGAAAGGCCATCGCGGCGGCGATCTAGGGCCCTGCCGGCCTGTGGCCGGCGCAAAGCGCTTTCAACGCAGAGGCGCAGAGGGCGCAGAGAAAGCCGGGGCAAACAAACGGCACTTGCGAACTCGTGCCGGCGCAGCAAATCCGGCGGCGGATGGATAACGCATTCGCCCCGTTGTTCGTTTTCGACGGGCAGTCATGCCCGCCCGGCCGCATGATTTCCCCGGACGATGGGGTTCGAGTCGGGCGGCTAAAGGCTCAGCTTGTCGCCGGGGCACCGACGGCGCGCACGGGCTGCCGCGCACCGCGCAGAAAGCGCCGCCCCGCCCACAGCCGAACCACCAGCGCCGAGATCATCCACGCAACCAGGATCGCGGTGCGTGTCCAAGGGTCCTTGAGCGCGGGCCAGATCGTGCTCAGCGCGAGGATTGAGAACGATGCATGGGTCGCCGCGAAATTGATGCTCATCGCCGTGAGGTGCTCGCTGAGCCACCAGCGCGTATGGTCGGCGCCGCGCACGAGGCGCCACGCCATCACGCCGGCGATCGACAGCCCGAGCACCGCGAAGGCGCTCACCATCGCCATGCGCGCCGGAATGCCCATCTTCGGCACCAGCGTGAGCAGGAACAGGCCGTAGCCACCGAGGGCCAGGCAGATCAGCTTGTACGGCCAGCCTCGATACCTCGCAAAGTTGTCACGGTGCGAAATCGAACTCCACGCCATCCATACCGAGGCAACCGAGATCAGCGACACGTAGACGTTGAAGACGGCACGCCGCGGGTCGCCGGCCAGCACACTGCCGGTGGCCAACACGAGCGTGGCAGCGAGCAAGGCAACCATGGCCAGCACATAGACGCGGCCGAAGCGACGGTGCGGCAGGCTTCCCTTGGGCGCCCACGCAGCGCCCCAGAACGAAGCCAATACGACGGTGCCGACGGCGATGTGCGCGAGTCGCGCGAATTCATGGAGGTCCATGTGAATGGCTCCTTTCGGCTTTTGGGTTTACACGCGTAAGGTTACACGTGTAAAGTAACGCATGGCATTACAGATGTAAAGTACCCAAATGCCGAAGCCGAGCAGACCCCGGCGCACCCAGGCGGCGGCCCCGCCCCTGGACACGCGCAGCCGCATCCTCGAGTTCGCCTGGGCGCGCATCGCCGCGCAAGGCAATGCGGCGATTTCGCTGGTGGACCTGGCGCGCGAGGCGGAGGTGTCACGCCAGACGCTGTACATGCTGTTCGGCAGCCGCGCAGGATTGCTGCTGGCGATGGTCGACTACCGCGATGCGCAGTCCGCCGTCGTGCTCCGGATGGCGCGTGCGAGAGAGAGAATGACGCCGCGCGAGGCCTTCGAACCCTACCTCCGCGCCTGGTTCGAGTATCTGCCGCAGGTGCTCCCCGTGGCCCGTGCGCTGGCCTCGGAAATCGACGCCGGGGACCTCGACGCCCATGCCGCGTGGGACAGCCGCATGAAGAAGCTGCGCGGCGGCTTCCTGCAGATGACACGCGCGCTTCACGATGCCGGGGCCCTGCGGGCCGGCTGGACTCCGGCCGCCGCGGCCGACTGGATGTTCAGCCTGACGCACGTCGACACCTGGCAGCACCTGGTCGTCGAGGCCCACTGGAAGCCGAAGGAAGCGATCGACCGGATCATCGCGACGCTGCGCGAGACGCTGCTGGCCGGCGGCTGACCCGAGACGGAAGACCGTGGCAAGGCGATCGCGGCGGCGATCTAGGGCCCTGCCGGCCTCAGGTTGGCCTTACTCGGCACGCGCGCCGGAGGCTTTCACGATCTTGCCGAACTCTTCGATCTGGACGCGCGTGAACTTCGCAAATTCCTCCGGTGAGCTGGACTTGGGCACCAGACCTCGGCTCAGCATGCTTTCCCTGACGTCCGGGAGATTCACGATGCGGCCGATCTCGTTGGACAGTTGGTGGAGGATGGCCGCAGGTGTCCTGGCCGGAGCCCAGACCCCAACTGACCCCTCGAACTGGAAACCCGCCAGCCCGGCTTCGGAGACTGTCGGCACATTTGGCAGCACGGTCGAGCGTTGCGCCGTAGTAACCGCCAGCGCCAATAGCTTCCCGTCCTTGATGAGCGGCAGCGCCGGCTCTATGGGAGACATCAGAAACTGTATACGCCCGCCAATCGTGTCGACGAGTGCTTCCGGGGTGCCCTTGTAGGGGACATGCACGACGTTGATGCCAGCGGCAAACCTGAATTTTTCTCCGCACAGGTGAGTGCCGCTTCCGATGCCGGCCGACCCAAAGAAGAGCGGTTGCGGACTGCGTTTTGCGAGCGCGATGAACTCGTTTGCCGACTTCACTTTGAGCGAAGGTGCGACCACCAGCACAAGCGGCACGATTGCCATTTGTGAGACCGGGGCAAAGTCCGCAACGGTGTCGTACGGGAGCTTGGAATACAGCGTCGCGCTTACGGCGAAGGCAGCGCTGTGAACCAGGAGCGTATAGCCGTCCGGCCGGGCGCCGGCGACCGCCCTGGCGGCTACGATGCCGCCGCCGCCAGGACGATTGACCACCACCACTGGTCGGCCCCAATGTGCGGACATCTTCCTGCCGACCGCGCGCGCCACGATATCGGTCTGACTTCCTGCGGAGAAAGGTACGACCAGCTGTATCGTCCTGGTCGGAAACCTGTCCTGGGCCGTTGTCGTGAACGGCAGCGCCAACGCCAGGGCAAGGCCGGTCGCAACGAGGCTCCTTTGTGCCTTCATTCCGCCCTCCTCTCCGCCTTCCGGTCCGTGAGCCGAAGGCGCTTAGCGCAACATCGGCTTGCTTATTAGAAGCCGATATGATGCCGAAGTCGATGCTGTGATTCTTGCCGTTGTCACTCGACCGCGGGGGTCATGATCGGCGCCGCTTCGGCAAGCCGGCGGTTGCGCCTTGCCTCGTTCACCAGCGGCGGACAGACGGTTGCATCGTTGTGAATGACCTGGCAGTCGAGGCAGTAGAAGCATTCGTCCATGTTGATCGCGCCGCTCGGCTCGATGGCCTGTATCGGGCAGCGCTTCGCGCACAGCTGGCAGGGGCTGCCGCATTCCGGGCGGCGCTTGAGCGGCGTGAACCTGCGCAGGCGCAGCTTGCCACCGATCGCCATCGCCGCACCCAGCGGGCAGAGAAACCGGCAAAACGCGCGTTCGACCAGCAAGCCTGCGGCGAGAATCACCAGCGCGTACACCACGAAAGGCCAGGCCCGGTCCATTCTCAGCGAGATGACGGTCTTGAACGGCTCGATCTCGGCCGCCACCGCCATGGTCTGCAGTCCGTAGAGGGCGGCGACACCCAGCACCGCGAGCGACACGTACTTCAGGGGCCACAACAAGCGATGCGCCCGGTACGACGGCGACCACTGGGGAACTGCGACGACGCGGGCGAGCTTGGACAGTAGTTCCTGCAGGGCGCCGAACGGGCACAGCCAGCCGCAGAACACGCCGCGACCCCAGACGATAAAGCTCACGACCACGAACGCCAGCAGCACGCACAGCAACGGGTCGGCGAGGAACACGGCCAGGCCGTTGCCATCGACAAATCCTTGCAGCCACGCAAACAGGTTGACGATGCTGAGCTGGGCCCCCGCGATCCAGCCGATCCACACCAGCGTGAAGAGCAGAAAACCAATCCGCAACGCCTGATAGAGACGCGCATGGCGCGTCAGCCTGTGCATCGCGGTGAGCAGCGCCGCGAGCGCCAGCAGGGCGATGCCGAGCACGACGATATTGTCCGCCTGCGCACGCCAGCTTTCCCGCCAGGGGGCCTCGAGCGGCGCCTGGGCCGTCGGCTCGGCCGGCGGCAGGATGAACCGCGAAGGCAGGGTGTAGCCGAGATTGAATTCCCGCGCGCCGGCACCGGCGCCGTCGCCCACAGTTGCCACCAGCTGCCACGGTGCGAGCACGTCTATGCCGCTCCCGGCCGGCACCCGGAAAAGACCGACCTCGTCGAACTTAGGCGCCCCTGCCGCCGAGACGAACGGCAGATACCGGTAGTGATCCAGCTTTCGCTCCAGCACGAACGTGCGCGCGCCCTGCTCGATGCGGACCCGGTCGAACGTGCCGGTATCGAACACCCGGGTACCGACGAAGGACCACGGGCCCTTCCCCATCACCAGCACGATCAGGTCCTGCGGGCTGTAGGGCGCCACGTACGCGCCATAGCGCATGGCGCCGAGAAGATTGCGACCGATCGAGGCGGGATTGAGCACGGCCGCATAAAGCTCGACCGAGGCATCCGGGCTGCCTGCGCCCGCCTTGCCGGCACCGTCAATGCGGATTCGCTCGACCGCACCCGCCGCGACAAGCTGCGACCAGGTCAGGGGTTCGAAGCTCGCGATATCCACCATGGCGGACGCCGCGGCGCCGACTTCGAGTCCACGCGAGCGGGCCACCAGGCGGGCGCTCTGAACGATGGCGTGATGAAACGCCCGCGCGCTCACGGTGGCAGAACTGATGCCGTCGACAGCGCCCGGCGTATCCTCGCTGGAGAACGATATCGGGCCGCCGAGGTCGAGGCCGGCGTACTGTCGCATGAAGCGCTCGAACTGCGCGCTCAGCGAGCTGTAGTCGATGATCGGCTCGGCATGTTCGACGAGGACGACGCCAACGATCTTCCCGTTCAGGTCCAGCCCGACCACGAAGTCGAACGGCGCACCGGAAAAGCCGACGACATCGGTCAGATCATCGGTGGAGAACAGAAAGCCGATCGGGCGCCCGGCGCCGTAAACCGGAATCGCCGGCGGCTCTCCAGACAGCGGGCCGGTGTAGGCCGCCTCCGGAAACAGGCGAGCGATCGTGTCTTTCTTCAACCAGTCGGGCTGGTCCTGCGCACCTGCATTTTCGGGCAGACCGAAGAGCGCCAGACAGATCAGCAAGCCGAGCACCCAGAGGGCACCCGCGGGGAAAAGCCTCGCCGGCACTTTCGGCTCGCGGGACCAAGGTGCGGCTCGCGCCGGTCCCGTCGCGGAAGAGACTGCGCGCGGGGTGAGACTCACCGGACGCACGGCCTGCACGTGCCCCGGCGCATCGTGTCGGTCAGACGACAACGCCATGCTAGCCCGCGAGGTGCGCACGGAGCGCGTCGGTGACACGGACATCGAATGCAGGGCCGGAAGCCGTCACCAGCAACGCCGCGAGGCCGTTCGCCTGCGCCAGCGAGTAGCCTCGCTCCGGTCCGAGGACCAGCAGCCCCGTTGCCCACCCGTCGGCTGCCATGGCCGTGTCGGCAACCACGCTCACCGCCATCGGCGGATGCTCGACGGGCCGCCCCGTCGCGGGATCGATCGTGTGCGAGTAGTGCCGCCCGTCCTGCTCGAAGAAATCCCGGGTGGTGCCGGAGGTGGCAATCGCACGGTTCCCGAGGATGACGATCTCTCCCAGCACGCGCCGCCCCTCTACCGGGCGCTCGATGGCGACCCGCCAGGGTCTTCCCGAAGCCGTAGCGCCCCGGGCCCGGAACTCGCCACCGATCTACACCAGGTAATCGCCAAACCCCTGGCGCTCCAGGATCATGGCCACGCGATCGACACCGTACCCCTTGGCAATCGCGCTCAAGTCGACCTGGGTGCGAGGTTGCGCCTTTCGAATCGCACCGGCGGATGGATCGGTTTGCACGTGCCGGTAGCCAACGCTTTCGCGAACCCGCGCGATGGCTGCGTCATCCGGAATCCGTCGGGTGCCGTAATGCGGACCGAACCCCCAGAGATCGACCAGCGGCCCGACCGTAACATCGAACGCACCCTGGGTCGCATCGCTGATGCGCGAGGCGCTGTCGAGCACTTCGAGCAGGCCGCGCGACGCAGGCGTCCAGCCGGGATCCTGCCGGTGATTGAACTGCGACAGCTCCGACCGTACGTCGTAGGTAGACATTGCCCGATTGATCGCGGCCAGCTCGGCCTCGATCAGCTGCGCGAGCCGCGCCCGCATGGCCTCGTCGATCGGCGCGGCCAACTCCACGGCGTAAGTCGTGCCCATTGTGAGACCGCGGATCGTCGCGTGAGCCGGGCGAGCGCATGCCGCGACAGAGCCCGCTGCCAGCAACGTGATGAACGTGCGACGCCTCATCCCCCCATCCCCAGGCCCGTCGCTTCCAAGACCATTTATGCGCCGTGAGCCTACGGCGTCAGCCAGTCTCCAGTAACTGGACCGTTCGTCGTATTTCAGGCCCCGGGCAGTATAAGCGGGATTCCTTTGGCATGAGCAAGCCAGCCCCCGACGAAGAATCCGTGCGCTGCCAAACGGAATCGTTCGGAGGGCAATGAATCAATCAGCGATATTTATCGCTGAGGATATGCAGCCGTGCCGACCTGCCCGCGAGAAGTCCACCCCTGGAGGCCGCATTCTTGCCCCAAGCGCATCACCGGAGCAGTATTGGGCGATGGTTCTTGTACAGCTCTGTTATCTGCCTCACTTGCGCGATGCCTGAACGTCACCTCTCCAAGGCCGACGCCCGGCTCCTCTATTCCATTGCCTACGCCCAGCGGCATTACGGGAACCGCTCGCTCGAAGGCATCTTCGCAGCGGAAGACGGGATGAACCGAAGCGCTCCAACCGGCGAAGAACTCCGCATCGGCCTCTCTGCGCTCGCTGGAGCCGGACTGGTGTCCTGTAATGACGCCACCTTCTCCCTTACCCCCGAAGGCGAGCGACTGAAGGGAGAAGCCGACGCGCGAGGCGGCACCATCTTCGACCGGATAGACCGCCTGGCGTCTTTGCTGCACAGCCACTTCGGCGCGGTTGAGGGAGCACCGGTCGAATTAAGCGACGCGGCGATTCGCCAAAGCTACGACGCCTACTACTCTCGGTCGTCGTAGCTCAGGGCATAGGACTCTGTCTACTGCTTCTTACAGAGTTCCACACTGCCCCCTTCCTTCGCCCCCCCTTGTTCCCTATTGCTCAGACCAGCTATCCGTCGGCTGCACCCGGCCCAACATTGATTCTCATATGATCTGATCACGTTTCCCCAAGTTATGCCTGGCGCAAAGCAGCTGAACGTTCTCTTCCGAAATGGAGGTTCCACCTTTAGACCACGGCAGGTCGTGATCGAAATGCAATTCATCTGTCGCGCCACAGATCGTGCATCTTCCCCCGTCGCGTTCCCAAACTGCTAGCTTTACAGATGATGGTATTACTCGCCGACGTTGCACATTACGTTGAGGCGGCACCGCAAAATCCTCGTCTCCCTCGACGGCCACGAGCTTGAACTTAAACACGGTGCGAAAGTCATCTTTCTCCTTCCATGAATCAACTAGGTGAAAGATGCCGTTATAGGACCAGATCCCCGTCCGTATTTTTTCGTAAACGCGCACGCGCTCCGGCTGATCTACGACCTTTGGGTTGGGACAAGCAGCGCCCTTTGGGTGATCATGTCCTTCGTAAACGAGTGTGGTTCCACCGTCTTCTAATCGATCTCTATAAGGAGCGTTGGCTCTAAGCGACATTAGAATTACTGAGTGATTGCCTCCAAGTCCAAAATTCATGCCCGCCTGGAGGCTTGTACCTTCCCGTTGGCACATTTCGATGTAGAAGATAACGTTATCGCTCATCCCGGGCTCATCGCTTCCTTTCGTTAGAAAGGAAAGAATCAGATTCATGTTGCAACCGTCGATCGCGCAGCGACGACGACAGGCTCGTCCTAAGTCACTTTCTTGGCTCTTCCTCCCCGTCCTCCGTGTCCTCCGTGGTGAGAGCTGCTTTTCGCCTTCCCCGAGTCCTGTGTCCCGAGTCCCGAGCCCGACGCCCTACATCGCGTACTTCTTCACGGCCACCTCGTCCCAGCCCAGCCCGTTGCCCGGGGTGTCGGGCACGATGGCCTGGCCGTCTTTGGCCGGGAACGGCTCGGCGAGGAAAGGTTCGGCCCAGCTGCTCCATTCGAGCCAGTCGGCGGATTCGCTGACGCGCAGCAGCTGCGCGGAGATCGGCGTGTAGAGATGGCTCGAGAGCGGGAGTCCCGCCGCGCCGGCGATCGCGGCGGAGCGCATCCAGCCGGTAACGCCGCCGATGCGCATCAGGTCCGGCATGTACAGGTCCGCCGCCTTGGCCATGACCGCCTTGTGGAATTCGCGCGGGCCGTAGATGTTTTCGCCGATCTGGATCGGCGTTTTCATGTCGCGCGCGATCTGCGCGCAGCCTTCGTAGTTGTCGTACACGATCGGCTCTTCGAACCAGTACAGGCCCTGGTCGTCCAGCCCGTGCATGCGCTGCAGCGCCTCGCCCAGGGTGAGCCCCTGGTTGAAATCGCTCATCAGGGTAATGCCGTCGCCGACCGCGTCGCGCACGATGCGGATCGCCTCGATGTCCTCTTTCAGCGTCGGGCGGCCGAGGCGCATCTTGATCGCCTTGAAGTTGCCTTCCTTCACCAGCGACTTGGCTTCGGCGGCGATCTTGTCCTTGGGAATAAGCCACAGGCCGTTGGTGTTGTAGGCGCGGATCGGGCCGGGGCTGCCGCCGAGCAGGGTGACGAGCGGAAGTCCCGCCGCGCGCGCCAGCGCATCCCAGATCGCCATGTCGAGGCCTGACAGCGCGATGAGCGTCATGCCCTCGCGGCCGTTCAGGTGCAGCGTCTTCATCGCGCCGCCGTACACATCAAGCGGCGCGATCGGCTTGCCAGTGAATTCCTCGGCGATGTTCTCGATCACCTGGACGATCGGCTTCACCGCCTTGTGCACGTAAGGCTCGAGATAGCTGTGGCCGACCACGCCTTCGCGGGTGCGCACGTCGATCAGCACGAATGGCCATTTCGGATAAACGCCGACCTTCGACACGATCGGCCGGCGCAACGGCACCGACAGCGCCCGCACCTGAATGCTTTCCAGGGTGAGCTTGATTGCAGCCTGTTTGGTTTTCATTTTTCCACTCCTCCTTGGCACGGATCCGAAGATACCCGAGTCCGCCCGAATGGTGTCGGCACACGGCGGAAACCGTGGTGTTGGTCCCATTTCCCTGCTCAGGCTGCTTTTTAACGGTCGCGGCTAAGTCACTGTCGATGTTTCATATTCTGAAAACTTCGATGCAAATTCCACCATTTGATATTGCATTCTGAATTCAGAATGCTAAGCTGCGCGCCGTTACCGACCCTGAACAGGAGTCCGAACGATGCGACCGCTGCCCCCGAATCCGACCCGGCCCGACACGGCGATAACGCTGGAATTTAGTTCCGGCAAGTTCGCCGGGGACGCGTGCCCGCGGCAGGGGGAACGAACCAGGTCGCTGAACGTATCGCGCCAGCCGGTTCGGCAGGCGCTGCCGGTGAAGAGCTTCGGCATCCCGGGCGATGCAGCCCACGCCTGATTTCCCCACGACGCACCACACGTTACGGCTAACGGAGAGAACCATGGACCAAGAGCAACCCAAGCGCTGCGCAGCATCGGTATGCGGCTGCAGCGGCCAGACATCCCAATCGCAACCGTCATCGGCATCGAGGCGGCGCATCTTTCGGCTGGTCGCCGGCATCGCTGCCGGCCTGACCACCCGCCTGTCCTTCGCAAGCGACGAGGGACAGATCCTCGTCGGCGACCGGCTCGTGCTCCACACGGCCAAGGGCGACCCGGTGGCATTGCGCGCCGCGGACGTCAAACCCGGAAAGGTTGTGCTGGCGTTTCCCTTCGATCCCGCGAGCAAGAAAGTTCGCAACGATTCGCGCCTGAGCAAGGTTCTGCTGGTTAGGGTGGACGAGTCCAAGTTCGACGAAGCCACGAAGAAACGCGCCGCCGGCGGCGTGCTGGCGTTTTCCGCCGTGTGCCCCCATGCCGGCTGCGACCGGAACGCCTGGATGACGCAGACGAGCACCCGGCTCTGCTACTGCCAGTCCACGCAGTTCGATCCCTACAACTCCGGAAAGGTGACGGACGGGCCGGCGCCGCGCAGCCTGCCCTGGCTGCCGATCAAGCTGGAGGGCGAAGAGCTGGTGGTCGCTGGACAACTGAGCGCCCCCGCGGGCGCTCCCACATGAGTTTTGGACGACGCGTCAGAACGGTCGTCTCATTGGGCAGCACCTGAAACCGCAACATGATCGGAGGAAACGTGAGAAACAGCAGAAAGAACCTGATCGGGGCGTTGTTGATAGCCCCCATCATGGCCATGGCAACCGCGCATGGCATGGAATACGCGCCAGTCACCGACGCCAGGCTGAAGAATCCCGAACCGGCTAACTGGCTGCAATATCGCGGCAACTATGCCGGCTGGGGCTACAGTCCGCTGAAGCAGATCAACGCGAAGAACGCAAAGAACCTGACCGTGGCCTGGTCGTTCGCCACCGGGCAAGCGGAGGGCCATCAGTCGCCGCCGATCGTCAACAACGGCTACATGTTCATCACCACGCCGGGCAGCCAGGTGATCGCCCTCAACGCCAAGACCGGCGAAGAAATCTGGCGCTTCAAGAAAGAGCTGCCGAAGGATCTGCTGCAGCTGCACCCGACCAACCGCGGCGTGGCGCTGTATGGCGACAAGGTGTACTACACCACGCTGGATACGTTTTTGGTCGCCCTCGACGCCAAGACCGGCAAGCAGGTGTGGGAGTCGAAGATCGAGGAGTGGAAGCACGGGTACTACACCACGGTGGCGCCGCTCGCGGTGAAGGGCAAGATCCTCGTTGGCATTTCCGGCGGCGAAATGGGCGTTCGCGGGTTCGTCAAGGCGTTTGACGCCGAGAGCGGCAAGGAAGCGTGGGTATTCCACACCGTTCCCGCCCCCGGAGAACCGGGCGGCGACACCTGGCCCGGCGAAACCTACAAGACCGGCGGCGGTGCCACCTGGGTAACCGGTACCTACGACCCGGAAACCAACCTGACCTTCTGGGGCACCGGCAACCCCGGGCCGTGGCCGACCGAAGGCCGCAAGGGCGACAATCTCTACACGACGTCGGTGGTGGCGCTCGACGCGGACACCGGCAAACTCAAGGGCTACCACCAGTACCACTGGCACGACGCCTGGGACTGGGATGAAGTGTCCCCGCCGGTGCTCATCGACACGGAGATTGGCGGCAAGAAGGTCAAGACCGCCGTGCACGCCGGCCGCAACGGCTACCTCTGGGTGCTCGAGCGCACGAAGGACAAGATGAACTTCGTTGCTGCGCACAAGTACATCGAGCAGGACGTGTTCACCAGCATCGACCCGAAGACCGGTCGGCCGTCCTACGATCCCGCGCGCACCCCGGGCAAGGTGGCGACCACCTTCTGCCCGTCGCTGTGGGGCGGCAAGGACTGGCTGCCGGAAGCCTACAACCCGGACACCGGCCTGTTCTACATCCCGGCCACCAACAACCTGTGCGCCGAACTGCCCGAGCCCGAAGAAGGTCTCGAATACCATCCGGGCGGACTGTACATCGGCTATCCGATTCCCGACGTGCTGGGCAGCCTGCGTCTGGGCAAGAACGCGCACAAGAGCATCGGCGAAGTGCAGGCCTGGAACCTCAAAACCGGCAAGCAGGTCTGGACGCACCATTACAAGGGCATCAACTGGGGTCCGCTGCTGACCACCGGCGGTAATCTGGTATTCGGCGGCGGCACGACCGATCGCAAGTTCCGCGCGTTCAACGCCACCACCGGCGAAGTGGTATGGGAATACCCCACGCCGTCGGGTGTTACCGGCATCCCGACCGCGTACGAGATCGATGGCGTCCAGTACGTGGCGGTGCAATCGGGCTGGGGTGTCGATGCGCAGCGCATGCAAGCTGGCATCGATGCTGCAACCAACACCAAGGCGAACGTCCCGCAAGGGGGCACGCTCATGGTGTTCAAGCTCGGCAAGAAGTAATCGACGGGCGGCAAGACGCAGGATCGTCTGTTGATTCAAAGACGCGGGCTCGGCAACACAGGGTCCGCGTCTTTTCTTGTTTCTGGACGGTATTCGATGTGAGGTCGGTTCCGGGGAATGCGCGCTGTGCGCCGAAGGCGAGCACCGCGCCGATGACTGTGAATGCCCGGACCCCGCTCGTTGAACCGAAAAGAGTGGCGGCGTCCAGCAGTGTGCCGAACAGCAATGGCCAGCCAGGCCCTTGCCGATACGCACGTCAGAAGAGATGGCAGGTCGCCCGGAACCAGCGCCGACCATGGACAGCGTTGGGCGCCACGGCGACACTGATGGTGCCCGAAACTCACTGCAAGAGGTTAGGCTAAGGGCACGACCTTTACATTGCTTCTTTCGAATATCCAGTTCAACTCATTGTTTCATTGTCATATTCTGAAACCTTCGTTCTACATTCCACAATCCGGTATTGTATTCTGAATTCAGAATGCTAAACTGTTTGCCGGAACAACCCTGAACGGGAGTCCGAAAAATATGCGACCTCTGCCCCCACAACCGTCCCTGGTGGACCAAGTCTACGAAGCGATTTTGTCCGATGTTTCCGCCGGCAAGTTCGCCGATGACGCGCGCCTTCGGCAGGAAGAACTGGCCGAGTCTCTGGGCGTATCGCGCCAGCCGGTGCAGCAGGCGCTGCTGCTGCTGAAGAGCCACGGCATCCTGCGCGATGCGCCCGGGCGCGGGCTGATGGTCGCGCCGCTGGAGGCGGAGTTCGTGCGCAATCTCTATGAAGTGCGCGGCGCGCTCGACGGCGTCGCCAGCGCCAAGGCCGCCGAGCGTGGCGCCGCGACGGCGCGCAAGGAAGGCCCGGCCTACATCAAGCGCGGTCGCGAGGCAGTCGTGAGTCGCTCGATCCCGAAGATGATCGCAGCCGATATGGACTTTCACTTCTTTCTGTACGGTCTGGCCCGCAACCCGCTGGTCGCCGAGACCAGCGCGCCGCACTGGAGCTATCTGCGCCGGGTGATGGGCGAGGTTCTGCTACACGGTGAAACGCCCGCGGACATCTGGGATCAGCACGAGGCGATTCTCAATGCCGTGATCGATGCCGACGCGCCGACCGCGGAGCACCTTGCGCGGGAGCACATCTCCCACGCCGCAGACACGCTGACCGAAAGGCTTGTAGAACACCCGGAAGAGACCGCTGAACCCGCAGCGCCAGCGCGCGGCCGGCGTCGACGCGCTTGAAAGCAGGCAATCAGCAGCAGCAAGAAACATCGTCGAGTCGCCGCGGCCGCCAGGCAAATGCCAGAAGGTCGCCGGCGATCGGCAACAGGATGTAGAAGTAACCGGTTTCATTACTGACGGAAAAAGAAAGCAGCAAGGCACCCAACCTCAACGACTGTGGCAAAGGGCCGGGACGCCGGTAGCACGAAAGACAGTCCGTCACTCAACGGATTGTGAGTTTGGCGCCAGGGCCGTGGAACATGGCCTTGGACTGAAGCGCGGATTTTCTGAACTTGGAGGGGGAAAACACCCATGTCGCAAATCGCAGGCGCCGCACCAATGCCTCATTCCATCGAGGCTGAGGAACTTGCTTACCGAAAGGTCACGCTGCGGCTCGTGCCCTTCCTTTTCCTGTGTTACCTGGCCGCCTACCTCGACCGGGTGAACGTCGGCTTCGCCAAGCTGCAGATGCAGGCGGACCTCGCCTTCAGCGACACCGTCTACGGGCTGGGCGCGGGCATTTTCTTCATCGGCTACGTGCTGTTCGAAGTGCCGAGCAACATGATCCTGCACAAGGTCGGCGCCAAGCTGTGGATCGCCCGCATCATGATCACCTGGGGCCTGATCTCCGGGGCGATGATGTTCGTGGAAACGCCGACGCACTTCTACATCCTGCGCTTCCTGCTCGGCGTGGCGGAAGCCGGCTTCATCCCTGGCGTGCTGCTGTACCTGACCTACTGGTATCCGGCGGCGCGCCGCGGACGCATCGTCGCGATGTTCCTGGCCGGTATTCCGGTCTCCAGCATCTTCGGCGGCCCGCTGTCGGGCTGGATTCTCAACGCCTTTTCCGATGTCGGCGGCCTGCGCGGCTGGCAGTGGCTTTTCGTGATCGAGGCGATGCCGTCGGTGATCCTGGGCATTCTGACCATTTTCCTGCTCGACGACCGGGTGCGCGATGCGAAATGGCTCACCGAGGAAGAGAAAAACATCATCAGCCGCCGTATCGCGGAGGAGACGCAGGACAAGGGAGGCGGCCATGCCGGTTTCGGCGACGCTTTCAAGAGCGGGCGCGTCTGGCTGCTGAGCGTTGCCTATTTCTTCTTCGCGAGCGCGGTGTACGTCACCAGCTTCTGGCTGCCGACGCTGATCAAGGCGCGCGGCGTCGACGATCCTCTGCACATCGGTTTCCTCGTCGCCATTCCGTACACCATCGCGATGATCGCGATGATCTGGACCAACGTGCATGCCGACCGCACCCGCGAGCGGCGCTGGCATGCGACGCTGCCGTGCTTCCTCACCGGCATCGGGCTGATCCTGAGCGCGCTGCCGGGGCAGAGCCTGTTGTTCGGCATGCTCGCGCTGACGCTCGCCACCGCCGGGGCCTGCACCGGGCTGGCCGCCTTCTGGAGCCTGCCGGCGGCGTTCCTGGCTGGCGCGGCCGCGGCAACCGGCATCGCGCTGATCAATTCACTGGGCAACCTCGCGGGGTTCGTCAGCACGGCGCTGGTCGGCTGGATCAGCGATCTCGCCGGCAGCGCGCTGCCGAGCCTGTACCTGTTCGGCGCCTTCATGTTCGTCGGCGGCGCGATGGTGCTGACGATTCCGGCAAAGCTCGTCAATAAGTAACTTTCAACCCATTACGCGCACACACCATGGACGCTTCTAATCTCGGAACCCTGTACAAATCCCTGCAGCGCGCCGCCGCGCGGTTCGGCGACCGGGCAGCCTACGCGGTGCCGCCAATGGCGGGCCGCGCCTACCACCCCGAAGGCTGGGAGGTCACCTGGGCCCAGACCCTGGCCGCGGTGGAAGAAAAGAAACGCATCTACGCGGCCGCCGGCTACGGCTACGGCCACCGCGTCGCCATGCTGTTCGACCAGCGGCCGGAGTTCTTCTTTCATTACTATGCGCTGAACGCGCTGGGCGCGAGCGTGGTGCCGATCAATCCCGACTACCGCGCCGACGAGATCCGCTATGGCGTCGAGTTCGCGGAGGCGAGCCTGGCAATCTCGATCGACAGCCGGCTCGCCGAGATGGAGTCGGTCGCGAAGGAGATCGGCGGCGGGCTGCCGGTGGTGTCCCTCGAGCGCTTTCCCGACCGCCTGCCTGCGCCGCCGCGGCCGGCCAAGGCCGGCACGCCCGGCCCGGATACCGAGGCCGCGCTGCTCTACACCTCCGGCACCACCGGGCGGCCGAAGGGCTGCGTGCTCACCAACGAGTATTTCCACAGCTTCGGCAGCTGCTACCTGCAACTCGGCGGGCGGCTCGCGTTCCGCGAAGGCGAAACGCGGCTGTTGAACCCGCTGCCGCTGCACCATGCGAACGCCTTGTCGGTGTCTGCGCCGGCGCTGCTGCTGTGCGGCGGCTGCCTGATCTTCCCCGATCGCTTTCACGCCAGCACCTGGTGGAAAGACCTGATTGCCACCCGCGCGAACGCGGTGCAGTTCCAGGGCATCATCCCCAACATCCTGCTGAAGCTGCCGCCTTGCCCGGAAGAGCGCCAGCACGGCATCGAGTTCTCGCTGTGTGCGGGCGTCGAGCCTAGCCAGCATGAAGTGTTCGAGCAGCGCTTCGGCTTCCCGGTCGTGGAAATGTGGGCGATGACCGAGACCGGGCGGCTGATCAGCGACAGCATCGAGCCGCGCGCGATCCATACCCGCGCCTTCGGCCGGGGCAACCCCTGGGTCGAGATTCGGGTGGTCGACGAGCAGGGCCGCGATGTGCCGGCGAACCAGCCCGGCGAGATGATCATCCGCCACAGCGCGCAGACGCCGCGCAAGGGTTTCTTCTCCGGCTACCTGAAGGATCCGGCGGCCCCCGAGGAAGCCTGGCGCGGGGGCTGGTTCCACACCGGCGACGCGGTGATGCGGGACGAAAGCGGCATGCACTACTTCGTCGACCGCAAGAAGAACATCATCCGCCGCTCCGGCGAGAACATCGCGGCCGCGGAAATCGAGGCCTGCCTCAATTCGCACGACAAGGTGAAGCAGGTCGCGGTGATCGCCGCGCCCGACGAAGTGCGCGAAGAAGAGGTGATGGCCTGCGTCATCGCCAAGTCCCCGGACGATGGCGCCGGCGAGGACGCGCGCAACGCGCTGGCGCAGTCGCTGTTCGACTGGTGCTACGAGCGCATGGCCTACTTCAAGGCGCCGGGGTGGGTCCTGTTCGTCGACAAGCTGCCCACCGGCACCTCGGCAAAGCTGCAGAAAATCGCCATCTTCCCCGCCGGCACCGACCCGCGCCAGCAGCCCGGCGCGATCGACCTGCGCGCGCAGAAGAAGCAGAAAAAGAAAAGCGCTTCCCACTGATCAAACAAGGATAACCCGATGCTGCCTCCTCCGCTGACTCCCGACTGCGCCGCCGGCGTGATCGCGCGCTTTCTCAAGGCGCGCGGCGTCGACCGCATTTTCGCCCTGTGCGGCGGCCACATCATGCCGATGTGGATGCGTGCCGACGCCGAAGGCATCCAGATCGTGGACGTGCGCGACGAACGCGCCGCCGTCTACATGGCCCACGCGCACAGCGAGATCACCGGCAAGCTGGGCGTGGCGCTGGTCACGGCCGGCCCCGGCATGACCAACGCAATGACCGGCATCGCCAACGCGCACGTCTCTCGCGCCCCGGTGCTGGTGCTGTCCGGCGGGCCGCCGCGCCCGCAGGAAAACCGCGGCGGCCTGCAGGACCTGCCGCACACCGACATGGCACGCCCGATCACCCGCTATGCGCGCACGGTGCGCGAACCGGCGCTGGTGCTGCAGGAGCTGGACGAGGCGGTGTCGCGCGCGTTCGGCCAAGGCGGCGAGCCGGGCCCGGTGTATCTCGACTTTCCCGCCGACACGCAGCGCGCCGAAGTTCCCAAGCCGGTGCAGCTCGAAGAGCATTTCCGCCCGAAGCCGAAGCCGGTGCTGCTGCCTCACGACGAGGACGTGACGGCTGCAGTCGAATTGCTGTGGTCGGCGAAGCGCCCGCTGGTGATCAGCGGCCGCGGCGCTCGAAGCGCCGGGGCCGAACTGCGCGCGTTTCTCGACGCGCTTGGCGCGCCCTACCTCGACACCGGCGAAAGCAAGGGCCTGATCCAGGACGACCATCCAAGCGTGGTTGCGGCGATGCGCGGCGCAGTGATGGGGCAGGCCGACGTGGTGGTAACGGTCGGGCGGCGGCTGGATTTCCAGCTTGCCTATGGCTCGCCCGCGGTGTTCGCCGACGCGAAGTTCCTGCGCATCGGCGATGCGCCCTCGGAGATCCGCGACAACCGGCGCGGCGCAGTGGAACTGTTCGCGCAGCCGGCGGCGGCGCTCGCCGCCATCGTGCGCAAGGCCGGCGGCCGCAAGCCTTCGGTGGACCGCGCCTGGGCTGACGGACTTCGCGCGAAGCACCAGGAACGCGCGGAGAAGCTCAAGGCCTCGATGGCGGCCGCCGCCTCAGACAGCGCAGGACGGATTCACCCCACCCGGCTGCTGGCCGGGCTGCAGGAGCAGCTCAAGCCGGAGGCGGTGGTGAGCGCGGACGGCGGCGATTTGCTGAGTTTGGCGCGGGGGGGTCTGTCGTCATCCGGCTATCTCGACCCGGGCTCGCTCGGCTGCATCGGCATCGGCACGCCGTTCGGCGTGGCGGCGAGCCTGGCTCTGCCCAGCCGGCAGGTGGTGGTGGCCACCGGCGACGGCTCATTCGGCTTCAACGCGATGGAGATCGACACCGCGGTGCGGCACAAGGCGCCGCTGCTGATCATCGTTGCCAACAATGGCGCCTGGCAGATCGAGGTGCACGACCAGACCGACAACCACGGCAAGGTGGTAGGCACTCGGCTGCAGGTCTCCGATTACGCGCAGATGGCGCGCGCCTTCGGCATGCACGCCGAGCGGGTAGAAAGAGCCGACGACCTGAAGGGCGCGATCTCGCGGGCGCTCGCCAACCGGCCGGCGCTGCTTGATGTGGTGGTCTCGCCCGAGGCGCGCTCGTCCGACGGCAAGACCGGGCTGGCCTGGGTGCCGGACCTGCAGGCGCTCGCCGCCTGGGACGATGCGGAACGGCAGTGGCGCAACGCGGTTCAGCACCGATAAGGAAACAATGGGACGCCAGCCGCCCCCGGGCAGCAGGCGCACCGCAGGAATATAAAGACCTATGAAGCTCACACTTGAAGGCTATACCGCGCTGGTCACCGGCGCCAACGGCGGCCTCGGCAGCCATTTCGCGCTTACCCTGGCCAAGGCCGGGGCGAAAGTGGCGGTCGCCGCACGCCGGATCGATTCGCTGCGCGAGGTCGAGGCGCTGATCCGCGCCGCGGGCGGAACCGCCCATGCCGTCGCGCTCGACGTGTCCCGGCGCGACAGCGTGGTGCAGGCGTTCGAAGCGGCCGAGCACGCGCTCGGGCCGGTCACCGTCGTCGTCAACAACGCCGGCATCGCGATCACCAAGCCGCTGCTGGAGCACACCGACGAGGATTGGGACAGCGTCGTCGGCGTCAACCTCACCGGCGCCTGGCGCGTCGCGCAGGAGGCCGCGCGCCACATGGTCAAGCACCAGCGCGGCGGCAGCATCGTCAACATCGCCTCCATCCTTGGTCTGCGGGTGTCGGCGCAGGTGCCGAGCTACGCCGCCTCGAAAGCGGCCTTGATCCAGCTCACCAAGGCGATGGCGCTGGAACTCGCGCGCCACAAGATTCGCGTCAACGCGCTCGCGCCCGGCTACATCGAAACGTCGATCAACCGCGAGTTCTTCGCCAGCGACGCCGGCCAGGCGCTGGTGAAACGCATTCCCCAGCGACGCATCGGCAATGCCGAGGAACTCGACGCCGGATTGCTGTTGTTCGCTTCGGATGCGGGCTCTTACGCCACCGGCGCGGTGCTCGCCCTCGACGGCGGTCATCTGGTGAACACGCTATGAACGAATTCGATCCCAACCGCGGCTCCCAGGCCGCATACGACTTCTGGCTCGGGCTGATCCCGCAGTTTCTCGGCCAGTTCGGCGGGCATCCGGCAGCGGCGCCGGGCGCGGAGACCGAGACGCCGGCCGGGCTGCCGTTTCCGCTCGATCAGATTGCGAAGGCCGCAGGCATGACGCAGCAGTCGCTGCAGTCCATGGCGTTGTGGCTGGGCCCGGTCCTGCAGGCCGGCGGCACCTCCAATCTTCTGGCGCAGTGGGCATCGGCAGCGCCGCTGTTCTCGTTCGGCAAGCCTGAAGAAGCGACGCCGATGGCTGCAATGATGCAGTCGATGATGGCGCCGTGGACGGCGCTGATGTCGAACGCTGCAGGCGCGATGATGCAGCCCTCACAGGGCGCGGGCGCTTCGCCGCTGGCCGCCTGGCAGGCGCTCGGCCAGAACTGGAGCGGCATGGCAAAGCAGATGACCGCTGCCAGCGCCGCGCCGTTCGAAACCGCGTTCGACCGAACCTACGGCGCGCTCAGCGACGCGCTCGGGCTGGCGCCCGCGCGCAAGCTGGGCACGGCCTGGCGCGACGTGGTGGCGACCGCCCTCGCGCAGCAGGAAGCGCGCAACCAGTATGCGCTGCTGGTGCAGGGCGCGTTTGCCCAGGGCTTGGAACGTCTGACCGGGGTGCTGGCCGACAAGGCGGCCGCAGGCGAGCGGGTTGACAGCGTGCTCGCGCTGATCCGGCTGTGGACGGTGAACACCGAGCAGGCCGTGCACGAGACGCTGCAGTCGGAAGCCGGCCTGGCGGCGACGGCCGCGCTGATCCGCACCGATCTGGCCTATCGAAAGAAGATGCAGCAGGTCGCCGCCGTCCTGGCGGAGCAGTTCCAGATGGCGACCCGGCAAGAGGTCGACGAAGCCTATCGGGAAATTCAGGCGCTCAAGCGCGAGCTGCGCGCGTCGCGATCGAGCGACGCCGGCAGCGCGCCGGCGCGGGCGGGGCACAGCCGCCGACCGCGCAAAGCCCCTGGCACGCGCAGCAAGGGAGCCGATCAATGAGTAACGCGCGCAGCCTGCGCGGCGAGTCCGTCTGCGATCGCGATCACCGGTTCAGCGCGATCGCCCAATCCCGTGGAGTGCCCGAATGAGCACGCCGAAAGACCGCGCCAAGCTCGCCGCCGACGCGGCCGCCGCGCTCGCCATCACCGCCGAATCAGCGGCCCGAGAACTCAACGAAGCGCGCGACAAGCTGGCCCGCGGGATCGAGAAGCTGACGAAGCTCTCGGAGGACACGCTGGCAATCGCGACCGTTCCGCGCGACGAGATATGGCAGCAGGACATGGTGCGCCTATACCGTGCCAGGCCGATGGTGGACAAGCCCCACGGGGTGCCGATCCTGATCGCCTACGCGCTGGTCGGGCGCTTCCAGATGATCGATCTCGAGGCCGACCGTTCGCTGGTGCGCAAGCTGCTTGCCAGCGGCTTCGATGTGTACTTCATCGACTGGGGATTGCCGGGCCGGGCGCAGCGCTGCTTGTCGATCGACGACTACGTCTCGGGCTACCTGGACCAGTGCGTCGACGTAGTGCGCGAGCGATCGGGCGCGGCGCAGGTCAACCTGCTGGGCATCTGCCAGGGCGGCGTGTTCTCCACCTGCTACAGCGCGCTGTTTCCGCACAAGTTGCGCTGCCTCGCGCTGACCGTCCCGCCGCTCGATCTTCATGGCGCCCTCAAGGACCCCCAGTCCGCCCCGGGGTACGTGAATCACTGGGCGCGCGCGCTGACTGCGCAGGACATCGACGACTTCGTCGACGCCTACGGCGCGGCGCCCGGCAGCCTGGTGGGCTTCGCCTTCCTGATGATGAGCCCGGTCGGCAACCTCACCAAGTACACCGTCGACCTGATCGACATCCTCGACGACGACGCCAAGCTGCTCAGTTTTCTGCGCATGGAGCGCTGGATCGCCGACCGGCCCGACCATCCGGGCGAGGTGCTGCGGCAGTGGCTGAAGGATCTGTACCAGGAGAACAAGCTCATCCGCAACGAGCTCAGGCTCGGCAACCGCACCGTCGATCTGCGCAGCATTACAATGCCGGTACTCAACATTTATGCGACCGGCGACACCATCGTGCCGGTAGCGTGCTCGAAAGGCGTCGGCAACCACTTCGGAACCGACGACTACACCGAGCTGCCCGTTCCGGGTGGACACATCGGCACGTTCGTCGGCGGCAAGGCCCAGAAGATCCTGGCGCCTTCACTCGCTGAATGGTTCAAGGCACGCCCATGAACATGGTCGCCACGCCTTCAGCCGTCAGCGGGCAGGGCTGCCGCGTACGCCCAGCGACGACCCCGGCGAGGCGACGCTGCGCGGCGCATCGGAAAACCCGCGCGTTGAGCGTGGATTTCGTGGACGGCGAAGAGAACGCGCCGTAAGCTCATGCGGAGACAGCGCCGCGCCGGCGCAATGGCCAGGCGACGGCAGCGTTCACCGGGAGCACGTTCGAACAGATGATGCGTTTACTGAAGAAGGAAGACGTCGGGCCGCGGCACGAAACCTACCCCGCGCTGGGGCCGCATGGCTTCACCCAGATCGCCTACACGGAATGGGGTCCGCGAGAGTCCGAGCACACCGTCGTGTGCCTGCATGGGCTCACGCGCAACGGGCGCGATTTCGATTTTCTCGGGCGGCATCTGGCGCAGCGCGGAATTCGGGTGGTCGCGCCGGACCTGCCAGGTCGTGGGCGCAGCGAACCGCTGCCGCATGCCCATCACTACGCAACGCCGACCTACCTGTCCGCGATGGCGGGCTTGCTGTCGCGCCTGCACGTACGCGAGGTGGACTGGGTCGGCACCTCGCTCGGCGGGCATATCGGCATGGAACTCGCGGCCCGGAAGGCGCCAATCCGCCGCCTGGTGCTGAACGATTTCGGCGCGCGCTTGCAGGGCGCCGCGCTCAACCGCCTCGGCAAGTATTCGCGAATGAACCGGCGCTTCGAAACGCTCGAGGAACTGGAACACCACCTGCGCACCATCTACGCCCCCTTCGGCACGCTCACCGACGAACAGTGGCGGCACATGGCCGAGCACAGTTCGGTGCGCGATGACGAGGGCTACTACCGGCAGAACTACGACCCTGGCATCAGCCAGGACTTCATGCTGTGGCCGGCGATGCTGGACATCGTTCTGTGGAACGTATGGGAACGCGTCGACTGCGAAGTGCTGATCCTGCGCGGCGAATCGTCGGACCTGCTGCTGGAGGGCACGGTTGAAAGAATGAAGCAACGCGGACTCGCCGGCTCGAAGGGCCTGGTCGAGTCGGTGGAAATACCGGATTGCGGGCACGCGCCGTCGCTGATGGCCGTCGACCAGATGCGCCTGATCGAGGAATTCCTGACCCGGGAAGGCTCGAAATCGGCAGCGAAGCGTGCCTGAGGCCCGCCGCATCGTTACGCGGGAGGGCCGGAGTTTGGAAAGGTCGACCCAGACGGCTCGCACAGAGCCGAAGCTGAAATTTGAGGAGAAGCAGACCATGTTTTCAATAAGACGCATGACGATAGCGGGCGGCACCCTGGCCGTGAGCGCAGCCATCGCGGTGACCGCCATCGCGCCGGCCCTTTCGGCCGACAGCGGCGACGCGGACCTGCTGTCACGGGCGCAGGCGCTGTTCAAACCGCTGCCGGCGGTGGCAGAGGCGCCGGACCGGCCGGTGACGCCGGAGCGCGTCGAGCTGGGGCGGCTGCTGTTTTTCGAGACCCGCCTGGCGACCGACGGCAAGCAGAGCTGTGCCGAATGCCACCAGCCGATGTTCTACGGCACCGATGCCCTGCCGGTGTCCGTCGGCAACGGCGGGCGCATCCTGCCGCGCAACGTGCCGACGGTGTTCAACACCGCGCTGCAATTCGCGCAGCACTACGGCGGCAACCGGGTGGACGTCGAGGCGCAGGCGGAAGAAGCGCTCGCCAGCAAGCTCGCCTACGGCAACCCGGATATCGCAACCGCGGAAAAGAAACTCCGTGCTATTCCCGGCTACCGGCCGCTGTTCGAAAAAGCCTTCCCCGGCGAGGCGGAGCCGGTGAACGCCAAGAACTGGGGACTCGCGATCGGCGCCTACGAGCGCACCCTGCTCACCCCCGCGCCCTTCGACCGTTACCTGAAAGGCGATACCTCGGCGATCAGCGAAAAGGCCAAGCGCGGGCTGGACAAGTTCATCAATACCGGCTGCGCCGGCTGTCACGGCGGCGTGGTGCTCGGCGGCCAGATGTACCAGAAGTTCGGTCTCACCCAGGACTACTGGACGATGACCGGCAGCGTCGAGCAGCCGCTGCTTGGCGGCCGCGACAAGGGACGCTTCCACGACACCAAGAACGAGGCCGATGCCTGGATGTTCAAGGTGCAGCAGCTGCGCAACGTGGCGGTGACGCCGCCGTTCTTCCACGACGGTTCGGTCGCGACGCTGCCGGAGGCGGTGCGCGTCATGGCCAAGCTGCAGCTCGGCCGCGATCTCGGCGCGGAAGACATCTCCGACATCGTGGCGTTTCTCGAAACGCTGACCGGCGAAGTACCGGAAAGCTTCGCCAAGGTGCCAACGCTTCCCGTCGCCCCCTTTCCGCCGAAGCCCTGATTGCAGCATTTCCGTGCCGCAGGCCAGCAACACGCCGGCCTGCGGCCGGGGTTAGACGCCTTCAACGCAGAGGCGCAGAGGCGCAGAGGGCGCAGAGAAAATCGAAAACTGGGCGAACCGCCAAGACACCAAGATCACCAAGAATCAGGCTCCAGGCTCCAGGAAGATCCAGAGCCAGCACGAAATGTAAGCCTGAAAGTCGCTTTCGCGTCTTCTCTGTGCTCTCTGTGATCTCTGTGGTGAGAACTGCTCTTTCCGTCCGGAGTCCCGAGTCCCCTTTCATCTTCTTCTCTGCGTCCTCCGCGCCTCTGCGTTGAAGGCGTCTGAAGCCGGCCCGGGGCCGGCCTCTCGCAGCACACAGCACCCAGTCCCTGCATCAGGCCTTTCGGCCTGACCCGGATCAATTGCGGCCCCGATGATCGAGGTCAATTCCGGCGGCGGCAATGACGGTATGCTGCGGCTCGAAGTCCTGCCGCCTGGCCCGACCAGTGCCTCAAGCCGAATCGATAACGCCCGCCAACCCGCCCCCGTCCGGCACCCCGGAAGCGGTGTTCCGCGTGCGAAACGTCTCAAAGGTCTATCGCATGGGCGACGTCGAGGTGCCGGCGCTGCGCGGCGTCGACCTCGAGCTGTATGCCGGCGAGCTGGTGGTGCTGCTGGGCGCTTCGGGCAGCGGCAAGTCGACCCTGCTCAACATTCTCGGCGGGCTGGACGTACCCACTTCCGGGGAAGTCGACTATCTCGACCATGTGCTGACCAGGGCAAGCGAGGTGGAACTCACCCGCTTCCGGCGCGAGCATGTGGGCTTCGTGTTCCAGTTCTACAACCTGATTCCCAGCCTGACCGCGCTGGAGAACGTTTCGTTGGTGACCGAAATCGCCGAACACCCGATGGACCCGGGCGAGGCGCTGGCGCTGGTGGGCCTGTCCGAGCGGCTGCACCACTTTCCGGCGCAGCTTTCCGGCGGCGAGCAGCAGCGGGTGGCGATCGCTCGCGCGATCGCCAAGCGCCCGGACGTGCTGCTGTGCGACGAGCCGACCGGCGCGCTCGACTATGCCACCGGCAAAGTGGTGCTGGAGGCGCTGGCGGAGGTCAACCGCGAGCTGCGCACCACCGTCGCGGTGATTACCCATAATGCCGCCATCGCCGCGATGGCCGACCGCGTCATCCGCATGAGCAGCGGGCACATCGCCGGCATCGAGCGCAATGCGCGCCGCGCGAGCCCGTCGGAACTGTCCTGGTGAAAACGCGCAACCGCATGCTGATGCGCGACCTGTGGCATCTGCGCGGCCAGGCGCTGGCGGCGGCGCTGGTGGTGATGTGCGGCGTCGCCTCCTTCGTCGCCATGCGCAGCACCTACGACTCCTTGCGCATCGCGCAGTCGGATTACTACCGCGACTACCGGTTCGCGCACGTGTTCTCGCAGTTGAAGCGCGCGCCCGACGGCCTGGCAACGCGCATCGGCGACATTCCCGGCGTGGCGGCGGTGCGCACCCGGGTGGTGATCGGTGTCACCCTCGACGTCCCGGGACTGGCCGAGCCGGCGAGCGGTCGGCTCGTCTCCGTGCCGGAACGGCGTGCGCCGATGCTCAACGACCTCCAGGTCGAGCGCGGCCGCTACATCGCGCCCGGCCGCGCCGACGAGGTCATCGCGAGCAAGGCCTTCGCCGACGCCAATGGGCTGCGCGTGGGCGAGACCGTCGGCGCGGTGATCAACGGCCGCTGGAAACGCCTGACCATAGTCGGCATCGGCCTGTCGCCCGAGTACATCTACGAGGTCGGCGGCGGCACGCTGTTTCCCGACAACCGCCGATTCGGCGTGCTGTGGATGGGCCACGACGCGCTCGCCGCGGCCTACGACATGGAGGGTGCCTTCAACGACGTCGCGCTGAGCCTTTCCGCCGGCGCGCTCGAGGCAGACGTCATAGACCGGCTCGACCGGCTGCTGTCGCGCTACGGCGGGCTTGGCGCCTACGGGCGCGAGGAGCAGATCTCGCACCGCTTCATTTCCGACGAAATCGCGCAGAACCGCATCACCTCGACCTGGGTGCCGGCCATCTTCCTGGGCGTCGCCGCCTTTCTGCTGCACATCGTGCTGTCGCGCCTGGTGGCGCTGCAGCGCACCGAGATCGGCCTGCTGAAAGCCTTCGGCTACGGCAGCGCTGCTGTCGGCGTGCATTACCTGCGGCTTGCCGCCATCATCGTGCTCGGCGGCGTCGCCGCGGGCAGTGTGCTCGGCCTGTGGCTGGGCGATGCGCTGACCGCGGTGTACCAGGACTACTACCGATTTCCGAGGCTCGACCATGTGCTGACGCCGGCGGTGATCATCGCCGGCATCGGCATCAGCCTGGTGGCCGCCGCCGCCGGCGCACTGTCGGCGGTGCGCCGCGCGGTGCGCCTGCCGCCGGCCGTGGCAATGCGGCCGGAGCCGCCGCCGAGCTTTCATGCCGGCGCAATCGAGCACGCCGGCGTGGCGCGGCTGCTGCCCGCTTCGGGCCGTATGATCGCACGCAGCATCGTCAGGCGACGCTGGAAGGCGGCCATGTCTGCGCTCGCCATTGCCTGCGCCGCCGGCATCCTGGTGGTGGGAGGCTATTTTCTGGACGCGGTCGGTTACCTGATGCGGGTGCAGTTCGAACTGATCCAGCGCGAGGACGTCATGATCGTGTTTACCGAGCCGGCCTCGGCCGGCGTGCGGCATGAACTCGGTGCGCTGCCCGGCGTATTGAGCGCGGAAGTCTTCCGCAGCGTGCCGGCGAGGCTGCGCGCCGGTCATCGAGAAAAGCGCGTCGAGATCACCGGCATCGAGCCGGGCGCACAGCTGCGCCGGCTGATCGATGCCGATGAGCAGCCGGTTGCGCTGCCGCCGGACGGGCTGCTGCTGTCCAGAAAGCTGGCGCAGGTGCTGGAGGTCGGTCCGGGGCAGCTGCTGCAGATCGAAGTGCTGGAAGGCGCACGCCCGGTGCGCCAGGTGCCGGTGGCCGGGCTGGTCGATGAAATGGTCGGGCTTGGCGCCTACATGCAGGTCGATGCGCTGAACCGGATGATGCGGGAAGGCGGCTCGGTGTCGGGCGCCTGGCTCGCGATCGACGACGCCGAAGCCGCCAGGCTGTACCAGACCCTCAAGCAGCTGCCGGTGGTCGCCGCGGTCGCGTTCCGCGAGGCGATGCTCAGGAGCTTTCGCGAGATTCTCGACCGCAGCCTGGTCACCACCACCTTGATCAATATCGCCTTTGCCTCGGTGATCGCCTTCGGCGTGGTTTATAACGGCGCGCGCATCGCGCTGTCGGAACGCGGCAACGAGCTGGCGTCGCTGCGGGTGCTGGGCTTTACCCGCCGCGAGGTCGCGGTGCTGCTGCTCGGCGAGCAGGCCCTGGTCACGCTGGCGGCGATTCCGCTCGGCTTTCTGCTGGGGGTGGCGATCTGCTGGCTGCTGTCGCGGCAACTCGATACCGAGTTCTACCGCATTCCGCTGGTATTCTCGTCGCAGACGTTCGGCATCGCGCTGGCTGCAGTGCTGGCGGCGGCGGCAGTGTCCGGCCTGCTGGTCGCGCGGCGCATCAATCGCTTCGACCTGGTGGCCGTGCTGAAGACGCGGGAGTAATCATCGACATGAAGCCAGGCATGAAGAAGATCCTCTACGCCGCGGTCGCGCTGGCGGCGCTTGCCGGCATCGGCCTGCTGTTCGTGCCGTCGCCGGTCGCGGTCGATGTGGCCATGGTCGAACGTGGCCCGCTGATGGTCACCGTCGACGAAGACGGCGAGACCCGCGCCCGCGACCGTTTCGAGATCAGCGCGCCGGTCGCGGGGCGGGTCAGCCGCATCCAGCTGCTGGAAGGCGATCCGGTCGACGAGAACCAGGTGGTCGCCGAGCTGTGGCCCCTGCCGCTGTCGGCGCGCGAGCGCACCGAGCAGCTCGCCCGCATCGCTTCCGCCGAGGCGATGAGCCGCGAAGCACAGGAGCAGGTGCGCCGCGCCCGCGCCGAACATGCGCAAGCCACGCGGGAACTGGCGCGGGTGGACTCGCTGGTGAAAGACGGATTCGTGTCGCCGCAGGCGGCGGAGCAGGCGCGCGTCAACGCGACGACCAGCGCCAACGCGCTCGAGGCGGCGCGCTTTCGCGCGCGCGCGGCCAGCGCCGAGTTACGGGCGGCGAAGGCGGCGCTGCTCGCGGTGGAGGCGCGTCCCGGCGAGGCCGCGGCGGTGAAACTGCGCTCGCCGGTGTCCGGCCGGGTGCTGCGCATCCGCGACCGCAGCGAACGGGTGGTCGCCGCCGGCGCGCCGCTGATGGTGCTCGGCGACCCGAAGGCGCTGGAGATCGTGATCGATGTGCTGTCCTCCGAGGCGGTCAGGATCAGGCCCGGCATGGCGGTGCTGCTCGAAGGCTGGGGCGGCGACGAGCCGCTGCGCGCGCAGGTGCGGCTGATCGAACCTTATGCGTTCACCAAGGTGTCCGCGCTTGGCGTCGAGGAACAGCGGGTCAACGTGATCGCCGATTTCGTCGATCCGCCCGGTCCTCTCGGCGACGCCTACCGGGTCGAGGCACGGGTGATCCTGTGGCAGGCCGACGACGTGCTGAAGGTACCGGTGAGCGCGCTGTTCAGGCATGCGGACGACTGGGCAGTGTTCGTCATCGCGGACGGCCGCGCACGCCTGAGAGCGGTGCGTCTCGGGCGCCGTGCGACCCTCCAGGCCGAAGTGAGCAGCGGCCTGCAGGCAGGCGAGCCGGTCATCGTGCACCCGCCCAGAGATATCGGCGACGGCGCCCGGGTGAGCGCGCGCTCGACGCAGTGAAACTTGCGTTTCCAGGATCGGGCAGTTTCCTTCGCGGAGTCTCGAGTCCAGTCGTTTTTCTCCGCGGTGAGCGTGGCCTTTGATTTTCTCGGAGCATCGAGCACGGAGCACCGGTCGATCCGCCGTCCTCAACCCTCGGTCCCTTCAGTTCTTCCTCTGCGTCCTCCGCGTCTCTGCGTTGAAGGGGGTCAAAGCCGGCTTGCCGGCCACGCGCCGACTAAAAAGCAAACGGGCGGCCGCGTTACTCGCCGCCGACTTCGTAAATCTGGGTCTCGATCTCCACCACCCGGCCGCTGACCGCGTCGACCTCGACCTCGCGCTGGGTGTGCGCGCCGCGGATGACGACTTCGTAGTAAACGCTGCCGCTCTGCGTCATCTCGTGCTCGATCTCCACCACCGTGCCCGGCACTTCTTTCAGCGCGATGCGTACGGCGTCGCGATCGCTGATCTTCGCCTTCTTGAAGAATTCGTTGAGATCGATGTCCGCGTTCTCGAATTCGACCTCCACGATCAGGCCGGTTACGGCGCTGCATTCGACTTCTGCGACGCGGCCGTCCTTGCCGCGGATGTTGAATTCGTACATCGGCGTTTCATTGTCGGTGCCGAACTCGATGCCCAGCACCCTGCCGGGCACGGTTTTCAGCGCGGCGAACATGCACGCTTCCATCGTGAACTTGGTGGGCGGCATCGGCGGCGCGGCGGATGCGGCGCCGGCAATGGCAAACATCAGCGCAGCCGCGGCTGCGCGCGCGATTGTCTTCATCGGTACCTCCTTTGCTTCGGATACAGAGAAAAACGGATTCAACGCACTTATGCCAGAACGTTAATCGAATGTGACGCCGCAACGACGCCCGAGTTCCCTGCCGGCCTGCGACGACGCGGGCCGCTCGCCTTTCCTGCGAACTTCGCCGCCCGGCTGCTACTATTCGGTCGGTGCACGCGGGCTTCATGTCGCGTGCCGGGGCGCATGAAGCGACGCGCCCGCGCGTGAAAAGACAACAAGGAGGAGACCGATGAATCTGCTGCTGCTCACGGCGTTGATCATTCTGGCCTACTGGGTCGTTGGCGTGGCCTGGGTGCTCTCCCAGCGCGACTGGGACTGACGGCGACGGAGGCCTGAACAATGGAACAGACCACCACTCTCGGGGCCTGGGGCTGGATCTGGGTCGGGGTATTCCTGGCGATGTTCATCGGCATCGGCCTGTATGGCATGCGCAAGGTCAAGACCGGCGAGGATTTCGCGGTCGCGCGCGGCGCCTACGGGCCGATCGCGCTGGCCTTCGCCTTCGCCGCCACCATCGCCAGCGGGGCGACCTTCATGGGCTTGCCGGGCCTGGCGTATTCGAAGGGCTTTCCGGCCATCTGGTACCCGGCCATCTATCCGATCGGCATCTACCTCGGTGTGATACTTACCATCAAATTCATCAAGCGCATCGGCGACCGGTTCAGCTCCAATTCGCTGCCCGAGCTGATGGGGCAGCGCTACGACAGCGATTTTCTGCGCATTGCATTCGCGCTGCTGTCGCTGCTGCTCATCTACTACATCACCGCGCAGTTCGTGGCCGCGGCCACCATCTTCGAGATCGTGCTCGGCCTGAATTACCAGACGGCCATCCTGATGACTGCCGGCGTGGTGGCGGCCTACATAGCGCTCGGCGGCACCCACGCGGACATCATGACCGACGGCATCCAGGGCGCGATGATGATTCTGATTGCGCTGGTGATCGCCGCGCTGTTCCTGATCGGGTACGGCATGCCGGGCACCGGGCCCGGCGTCATCAACGAGGCGCTGGTCAGCCAGGAGCCGACGCTCGGCTGGGACAATTACTTCTCGCCCGGCGATCCGATCTTCGGCAGCCTGCTGCTGGTATTCCTGATGTTCGTCGCGCACCTGCCGTTCGCGATGAATCCGCACATCGGCAAACTGGCTTTCGCGCTCAACGATTCGGCGAAACTGCGGACCTTCCTGATCCTGGTGATTCCGATCGGATCCATTCTCGGCTTTACCGTGCTCGGCGGCCTGCATGCGCGCGCGCTGCTGGGACCGGACATCCGCCCGGATGCCGCCATTCCGGCGCTGTTCACGGAGCTGTTTCCGCCGTTTCTCGCCGGCCTGCTCGGCGTCGCGGTGCTGTCGGCGATCATGTCCACCGCCGACGGGTTGTTCATCGCGATCGCGGTAATCTTCAGCAACGACCTGTACAAGCGCACGCTTGCCCCGCGCATCCACGCGCACAAGAGCCCGGAGCAGATCGACCGCATCGCGCTGTGGATCTCGCGCATCGCGACGGTGCTGGTCGGTGTGAGCGCGGTCGTGCTCGCATGGAATCCGCCGAAGTTTCTGGCGATTCTGCTGTGGATGGGCGTCGGCGGCATCGTCTCCGGTGCGGCGGGTCCGCTGATGATCGGCCTGCTGTGGAAGCGCGCGACCCGGGCCGGCGCGATCGCATCGTTCCTGACCGGCATCGCGCTGTACGCAACGCTGCTGATCGGCATCGGCTGGAACAATCCCTTCGGCGCGGCCGGCGTATGCGTTCTTGCCGCCTCGGCGGTCATGGTGATCGTCAGCCTGATGACGCGCCCGATGGACGAGAAGCTTCTGCAGCGCATCTTCGGCCGGGCGCACGCAGGCCAGGGCGGCACAGCCGGCTGACGCCGCCGGCAATCGCCGCGACGCGCAGCGCGCTCTCCCCGGTCCGGGGCCAGGACCGGGTGAGAGCGGCCCGCATGAAAAAAGCGCCCGGCCCGGGGAACATCCGGCCGGGCGAATGACGGTTCGGCATCCGCCGTGCAGCCGGCGCGAACCGTCCGGCTGCGCGCGCCGTTTCTTCGCGCCGAAGCCCATGCGCTGCGCGCTTATCGGTGCAGTTTCCGGAAGAAGCGCTCGTCGAGGGAAGCGTCGACCCGGCGCAACTGCCGTTTCATCAGTTTCACTTTTGCCTGCAGTATCGAGTCCTTGTTCATTCTCTCCAGCAACCGCCGGTAATACGGCGTGACGAGCAGGCTGGCAAACGTGTCGGCACGATCTTCGCCCGCCTCAGCCATCGCGTATTGGCTGACGAATCCGCGCTCCGCAGGTACATGGGTGCCGCCGCAGAATCGCGCATCCCGCAGATAAACGAAACCCGGCGGATTGAGCCGGATCCAGGCGCGCTGGGCGGCCGGGTCGGCGAAATGCACGAAATCGACCAGATGGAACAACTCGTGATGCACAACGTAGCGGATGAAATCGTCTGCGGGCAGCGGCTCCGCAATATCGAATATCAGGCTGCCGTGCGGCCGTTGCGATGGCGACTCCAAGGCGCCCAGCATCGTGCCGCCAATCTTCCCGCTGGCGATGCGCAGTCCTTTCACATAGAGGATCGAATCAAGACCGTTCTGCCTTAGAAACGACCGCGGATACTTGCGAAGTTCCTCAAGATGCAATCGCGCATAGTGCAGGACGGTACGATGATCCGCCGGCCGGATCGGATGAAACCCGAATCTGTCGGTGCTGATGCCGGGCAGGCTCTTGCTCGAAGGCAACAGCACCGGCACACCCAGAAGCGCCTCCATTTGCTTCAGGGTGCGGCTCAATTCCAGTTCTCTGTCGCCGGATTCGCACCAGGCCAGCCCCGGATATAACAACAACCCGAGCAGCGCGAATTGGCGCAGCACGTTCATTCCTTGCCGGCACCCCTGAATTCGCGGCCCCGGGGCTTCAGGCGGATGCCCGGGGCCAGCCGCCTCCACGGATACTCCCCCGGATCCGCCAGCATCGGCCCAGGCGCCTTTGCCACCAGGATCTCCTCGGCAATCGGCGCGAAGTCGGCGCGAAAATGCACCGAGCTCTTGTTGACGAGAATCTTCTGCTCGCGCGGCTCGATGCCGACGAAGCGGTACATCTCCTGGTCGGCCATCTGCGGTTTGTCCGAGGCCACGATCACCCTCACGCCGTCGACCGAGAGCAGCGCGCACTGGCCGAGCGCCCTACGGGGGGCGGGCTACACCGGCACG
>ERZ869936.470-NODE-470-length-38016-cov-5.973921_pt1 | contig 38016 bp, 39 predicted proteins | sample MGYA00520876_ERZ869936 | MGnify/ENA primary metagenome ERZ869936 (study PRJEB32218, sample SAMN09650985) | biofilter metagenome | isolation source: enrty point of leading RO module | place: Saudi Arabia: Thuwal, RO plant located on Red Sea | collected 2016-02-17 ... | reverse complement strand
CTGTCGAAACGACCAAGGTGGCGCAACCAATGTCCCTTCGACAAGCTCAGGGACCACCTTTCGACAAGCTCAGGGACCACCTTTCGACAAGCTCAGGAATCGAAATGGGTCGTTGAGCCTGTCGAAACGATCAGGGGGCAAGAACCGTCCCTTCGACAAGCTCAGGGACCACCTTTCGACAAGCTCAGGGACCACCTTTCGACAAGCTCAGGGCCCCCCCTCCCTCCCCTTTTGCCAATTAAGCCTTTTCTCAGTAAATTTGAGAGCCGACAAAAGGCCGGACAAACCGGAAAAGAAACCAGCATGAAAAAACTTTTCTTTTTACTTCCTTTTCTTTTCCTGGGCTTTTTTTCCTTTTCCCAAAGCAGGTACATTTCGGAAACCACCAAAAAAATAGTCTTTACCCGCGACGGGGGTATGTGCCAGTGCTGCGGTAGTTTTAACCAGCTCGAATACGATCACATCGTCCCCTATTCCTGCGGGGGCAGCAGCGAGGCATCCAACATCCAGCTCCTTTGCCAGAAATGCAACCGCAGCAAATCCAACGGTTGTTATTGCAAGGCACACAATAAAAAAGTGGGAAGCGATTGTTGCGACAAAAAAGAACTGAGCCCGAAACCCAAAACAAGCACGGGTACAGCAAGCCAATGCTTAGGCACAACAAAAAAAGGAACACGGTGTAAAAACAAAACCTCGAATGCCAACGGGCGTTGTCATTTACATTAGGAAAAAGAAATTTTAAGCGCATGAAAAAGACCTTACTTTTTGCCATAGACCCTAACACCGAAGAGGTAATAGTATCCCAAACACAGGCAGGCAGCAATAAGGTGTTGCCACTTGAGCGCATAGCAAAACAGAAAAACGAAGAGCTCTTCAACGCAGTTACCAGCCTTACCTCCCTCGCCCGCTCCCCCAAGCCCGACCCGAAAGCTTTTGAAGCCATGGAGAAGGTTTGTCAGGGATTGTATAGGGAGGTTAAGGGGGTGAAAAAATAATCTGGCCTTGTTTTTCATTTTGAATTTCTGGATTTTACCCGCCCTAATAGCCTGAAACCCTAATTTAAGGATTGAATGTTTTCAAATATGCCCCTAAAAACTCCTCTTTCAAGCCACTCACAGGCACTACAGGAATGCAGAAAAAACGATTCTACTTCTGTAAGATGTTTGTATTTTAGAGGAAGAAAAGAAATTTGTCGAATAAAAATTAATCTTATTCTTCCATGGATAAAGAGTATGAAAAAATTATCACCCAACTTAAAAAGTTTAGAGACGATAGAGATTGGGAGCAATTTCACGATTCGAAAAACTTAGCTTTAGCCATTTCAATTGAAGCAGCAGAGTTGAATGAGCTATTCCTTTGGAAAGAAAAACCTCATACTGAAGAAGTTAATATTGGAAAACTAAAAGACGAATTGGCCGATATTCTGTCATTTGCTTTTCTTCTTGCCGAAAAGCACAAACTCAACCCGTTCCAATTAATTGAAGAAAAAATCAAAAAAAATTCTGAAAAATATCCAGTTGAAAAAGCAAAAGGGAAATCCAACAAGTATAACGAATTGTAAATGAATCGTAATTTCTCAATTCACCACTACCCCTTCGACTCAAATATTGAGGCAGAAATTAAAAAAAATCACAGGGACTACTTATCCTGGCCACTTGTTTATTTCCTAAATAACGACAAATCTAAAGACGCTTATGTTGGCGAAACCACAGATGTTATTTACCGCCTTGCAGCTCATTCAAAGAATATTCAGAAGCAAAAAAACTCCTCCGTTCATATATTCCTAAGCGGATTATTTAATAAATCTGCCGCCCTTGATCTTGAATCTTATTTGATACGCTACATTTCTGCTGATGGTCAATTTAAACTCCAAAACGCAAACCTTGGAATTTCTAATCATCGGTACTACCAGCAAAAAGAAATTTATTGGGATATTTTCAAGGACATCTGGGATGAACTAAGAAAGCTTGGGATTGCAAGGCATTCATTGGAACATATTGATAATTCTGATCTGTTCAAGTACTCGCCTTACAAATCTTTGTCAAGGGAACAGGTATATGGATTAAAATTAATTTTAAAATGCCTATTAGACGGCAAGGCAAAAACCACCTTAATCCAGGGAGGAGCGGGAACGGGAAAGTCAATCTTAGCAATATTTATCTTTAAACTATTAAAAACAGAGCTTTCAGATTTTAATTTCTCAGATTTCGAGGAGGAAGATGAGGAATTAGTTAAGCTCGTTGAACTAGTCAAGAAAAAGTACCAAAACCTTTCTATGGCCTTGGTCATTCCAATGGCCTCCTTTAGGAAAACTATTTCTAAAGTTTTCAAAAATATTAAGGGATTATCACCACGAATGGTCATTGGACCGTCAGAACTTGGAAAGCAGAAATACGACCTAATAATTGTTGATGAAGGTCACCGATTAAGACAAAGGGTAAATCTTGGCCCCTATTTCAAACCATTCGACAATACTTGTAAAAAACTTGGTTTTGATAAAACAAAAGCTTCGGAGCTCGACTGGGTACTAAAACAGTCAAAAAAATGTTTAATATTTTATGATCGATATCAATCAATTAAACCTTCTGATGCCCCCCGGGAAAGGTACGCTAATTTAGAAAGGGATGCTTCAACTCAGGTTGAAACTTTAAAAACTCAGTTTCGATGCAGAGGTGGAAGCAACTTTGTTAATTTCATTCATAATTTAATTGATTCCGATTTAAAGAAATTGAAACCCTTTCAGTCCCTGGACTATGAACTTCAACTTTTTGACGACTTGGCCGATCTTGTAAAAAAAATTCAGGAAAGGGAAAACGAGGGGGGTCTTTCAAGGTTGGTAGCTGGTTATGCATGGGAATGGAAATCAAAGAAAGACAAAAAGAAATTTGACATCGAAATTGGCAATGTGAAATTAAGGTGGAATTCTAAAGCTATAGATTGGGTCAATGCTCCCGGACTAAATAATGAAGTCGGGTGCATCCACACCACTCAGGGTTATGACCTGAACTATACAGGCGTCATAATTGGACCTGAACTGGATTACGATTTTGACAACCAATGCCTGGTAGTTCATAAAGACAGGTACAAGGATAAGGCCGGAAAAAGCACTATAAAGGATGAAGCTGTTCTTAAAGATTTTATCTTAAATATTTATAAGACTATTTTGCTTCGTGGAATTAAAGGAGCTTATGTTTACGCGTGTAATGAAAACCTGCGGAAATACTTATCGCAGTATTTACCTCGGGGTGTTGAAAGAAATGGCAAATCTGAACTCAGGATATTGGACAAGCCAACAGAAAAAACAATTCCTCTGTATGATTTAAAAGTAGCCGCCGGATCGTTTTCCAAACAACAGAAGGTTGAGGATATTAAATACATCGAATTGGAAAATGAAATCCCGAATAAGGAAGATTACTTTGCCTGCGAGGTTATTGGCGAATCCATGAATAAAATAATCCCCAATGGGTCCATCTGCCTATTTAAAAAGTACTATGGTGGATCAAGAAACGGGAAAATTGTTTTGGTTAATTTAACCGATCGCATTGATCCCGACACGGGCTCAAATTTTACAATAAAGGAATATTTCAGCAAAAAAATCACAACAGAGGAAGGATGGAAGCATGAAGAAATTGTTTTGTTGCCAAAAAGCAGTATGAACCACCAGCCCATTGTACTTAGGGATGATGAAACCGTTCATTTGAGCGTAGAAGGTTTGTTTGTTAAAGTTTTATACTAACCCCATGCCCCTCCTCCTCCTCTTATTTTTCTTACCCTTCCTGGCCCTGGGGCAGCTGAATGAAATACCCGATTCCAATTTAAAGGCGGGGTATGTATTTCCGCCGAGGCAGATTTTGTTCGAGTACAACAAAGCCACCTTAAAACCCGAAGCCATCCCCTGTCTCGATAGCCTGGCGGAGTTTTTGGTAAAACACAAAACCCTGGTCATCGAAGTAGGCAACCATACCGATACCCGGTGGTCAGACAAGTACTCCTCCTGCCTTTCGTGCAAAAGAGCCAGGGCTATAGCCGATTACTTAATCTCCAAAGGCCTCCCACCCGATCGCCTGCTTCCCAAAGGTTATAACGCCACAAAACCCCTCATCCCCCACAGCGAAATAGAAAAGCTACAAAACAAAGAGGAAATCGAAAAGGCACACAGTATAAACCGAAGGACGGAGTTTAAAATCCTGAGAACAGACTATCCGGGACAATAATTCTATTCTGTACCTGAGATATAAAGCGCAATTTACACGAATGCAATGAGGGGAAATTTCTGCTTCATACCTTAAAACCCACATAAACATGACATTCCGGGACCTCCAGGGTTATAATTCCGGCTATTTTTCGTATATTAGTGGGTAGTAAAAACTACGCCTTTTCATATTAAATTTTTACTTTTGCAAAACAAAAATTAAGCAAATGGGCTTAAATAAATTTTCTGCAAAATATCGCGATAAAAGTACTGAACACAATGTCAATGTCGGGGTATTTACCTGGAATGACGATAAGGGTATTTATTACGCTTATTCTCCCGCCCTTGACCTATCGGGATATGGCAAAAACAAAACAGAAGCAATAAAGTCCTTCGAGACTGCATTTTTTGAGTTTGTAAAATACACCTCTAATAAAAATACCTTATTTGAGGAACTGGAACATCTGGGTTGGACCATCAACCGGAAAAAAAAGAAAATGATTGCCCCCAGCATGACCGAATTACTTGAGGAAAATGAAACCTTCAGGGATGTATTCGATAAACCCGGGGTGGAATTAGTTAATAAAAAGGTTGAATTAGCTGCGGTTTAAAATAATGACCGCACGTCATTTGCGAAATATTTCTATTGCAGAGTTTCAGTCGTTTCTGGAATTAGCCCAATGCAAATTTGTTGGTATAAACGGCGGTCATGAAAAATGGACTCGGGCTGACCTGAGAAGACCAATAATTTTCCAGACCCACATTGACCCTATCCCGGAATTTATTATACAAAACATTCTTCGAATAATGGGATACAATAAAAAAACATATTTCGAGATAATGGAATCCCGCAAAAGGGTGCTGAGAAAAGGCAATACTTTCACACTTGAAGTGGTAAACTGAAATTGTAACTCCTCCTGAAAATGAAACAATTTAAAACCTACAGTTTAACCGAAATTACCGACAAATATATCGGTAAACCCGGAACACCCAGGCGTAAGGCTTTTGACAACCAACTAAGGCTGGACATGCTTATTGATGCGCTCCAGGCAAAAATAAATTTCAGTGTTGAATTACTGAACCGCAAAGTGAAGCTAACCTGAAACAATGACGGAAAAACAGGCCGACAAACTCCGGCAAAAAACCAAAAAAATAAAGAACGCCCTGGCGGCTGATAAAAAATTCCATGGAGGATACTTTGACGACAGCAACGGACTCCGGTACCTGCCTCCCGCCCTATACCTCAAACTTGGCGACTACAAGGGAGGCCTCAATTACTTCAGATGGTTTCACAAAAACTTTCCCGATGACATTGGCTACCCGGATTTTTTATTCGAATGGACAATTATCCTCTTTTATTCAGAAAAATTAAAAGAGGCAGAGAAAATGGCCTTTAGAACATTCTGCGCCAACACCTATATCATCGACAAGTTTTTCGGGCGACCCATACTGCCTCTAAACAAATACGAGAGTTCCAATTTAGAATCACCAGATTTTACCGATCATTTCCTTTATCATGCGGGCCAACCCGAACTGGAAGGCTTTACCACCTGGCTTGGCAACCTTACCCAATCCGAAAAGTTTGTCCAGTCAAGTCATAAATTTATAGCAATAAAAAAGCAGCTTCAAACCGAAAACGACACCGAAACCCGTCATTTTTTAATTGAGCAAGTTCATCTACTGAACGAAAGCTTTTAGGGCAGGTACATTACAAAGGACAGGGAATTTTAATAAAAAAGGCTTAAATTTACTTTTGCTTCGGGTACACCGCACCAGCATCGCTTCGGACAGGAAGCCAAAAATGCAGCTTCCTGAACCTGCTGGCCATTATAACTTAAATTATTTGAAGCCCGCCCCTGAAAACCAAATCCTATGTCAACATTAAAGCAAATTTTCGCTACGACCCTTTTGCTTGCAGCTTTTTCGACAGGGGCTGTTAGCCAGGAGTATCTCGACCTTGAGAAGCGATTCATGAAACTCACCGAAGTTTCTACCGACAAAACTTATGGCTTTGAAATAAACTCGCCTGTAAAAGTGGGCTCCGACGACAAAGCCATTGGGGCTTATTTAAACAGTTTAAAAACATTAGACGGAGACAGAATACATATTGGCGATATGAAATTCAACTATAAAAACAAGGATGGATTAATCATGGTTGTATTAACTTATGAGCAAAAGAAAGAAACCACAACGCTTTATTTTTTAACCACCACATTTGAGCAACCCAAAGCCATAATGGGCTTTTCCTTCAAGACCGTGGACGACATTCCGAAAGTGGCAGTTTTTCCTTCCGACATCATTATTAAGGTAGCGGCCTGTTCACAGCCGGTTTATTCAGCAGATGACTTTTTACTAAAAGACAAATTCGGAGCACTTCCCTTACCATCAGCCAACCCCACATTTGCCGATGGAATAAATAAATTGAAAAAATATTTTGCCGCCCATCCATTGACCGACGAAAAAGCGAAGGATTTGATTTTCAGGGTTTCCATAGGATTTATGGTTACTTGTGAGGGCACGGCCGGTAATTTTGCCATTGTAACCAAAGGAAAAGGCGATCTTGCCACCTATGCAAATCAGGTTTTGGCGGTCGTAAATAGAATGCCACAAAACTGGCAACCCGCAACTGTAGACGGCAAGCCGGTTGACTGTTACCAGGTATTAAATTTCACAATTTCCAATGGAAAGCTTGATAAAGTAACCTACAAATAATAAGCACGAACAAATATAATTACGCATGAATACCATTCGCAAAAAGATAACCCGGCAACAGAATGAAACCAGGAACCCAAAAACACCTCGCCTTCCATTAAGTTTCAGTTTAATGAATAATCTACCCCGCAGATGAAAAGGATAGTTTTTCTGTTATTGTTTCTTCCAACCTGCATTCAAATTAAAGCCCAAAACCCTTTTGTAGGCACCTGGGAGAGTTATAAAATTATCCTCAGAGACAAAAAACTCAACATGGATATGGTTGACACATCCGGTTTCAGGTCTGAAATTGATTTCAATGCTGATATGACATATCAAATGACAACGAACGGTGAAGTAAATCAGGGGAAATATGAGTTCAAGCCAAACAAATTAGTCCTTTTTGAAAAGAAACCGAATGGAGCTTGGGCACAGACCTGGAGTATTCGGTGGCCAAAAAACAGCGGGGATCCCTTTCCAATTACCGAAGAAATTGATATCGCCTACCCGCATCCATTCAAACTTAAAAAACCTGTAGGCAAATACCATTTTACAGAAGTTGATGTTTGCTACAGGAAAAAATGAAAGAGAATCCCATGCAAAGAAAGTCCGGAGGTTTTTTAAGGAATATTAATCCTTGCTACATTTTTGTCTCTCTATCTTTTTTTATATCTTATTTCTTTTTTCGCAGTTTCTTTGGTTTCTTTAAATAACAATCCGGCGAAGATAAAGTTCGGCTATTATTCATCAACAACGGGCGGGGGTCAACATTCAATTACTTTATATCAGGACAGCACATTCCTGGCCGATAGCCGAAGTTGCACCTATGCCTATGAAGAAAAAGGATTTTGGAAAGTTAAAGCAGACACTTTAATTGCCATTGCAACCCAGGAGCGAAAATCCCGTATTTCTGAACAATTTGAAGCCTGCAAACCCGACACCCAATTGTATCTGATTAAGGGCAATACATTATGTTTTTTAGAGCGACACGAGGATCAGTCACTTTACATTTCAGAAACTTTAATTTTCACTGATACAACAAAAGCCCCGAAGCGAAAAAAATATTAAATACCAAAACCAATAAACCCATGAGCATAAACATCCCGAACTGGTTAATCATTGCCGGAGGCATTGGTCAGATTTTTACGGCCCTAATATATCCATATATACGGCACAGGGTTTTCGACTGGTATAATGATGTAAAGCAGCTCAAGCCTCTCAACCAGGAGATAGCTAAGACCTATGGGCGGTATATCCAGGGATTAAACTTCTCTTTTGGGCTTATTGCCATCCTTATCCCGGGCGATCTTAAAAACCAGACTCATCTTGCCCTGGCTTTAACCGGACTCATCGGAGCCTACTGGGTAGGAAAGGTAGCAACCCAGTTTGCCTATTACCCCATGTACCAAATCCCCCAACAAACCATTTTCAAAATCGGCAGCTACGGCATGAACCTCCTCTTTGGATTCTTTGCGGTGATTTATGTGCTGCTCTTCATACATAATTTGGGGTAATTAAAACTTGCTTTCACTCCAAAAGGCGTGAAGGCTAAATCCACGACCGAAGGGAGTGGGATTTTCCACTTCATACCAAATCCCCTTGGCCCCCAGCCCCTTGCAGCCCTTTTTGATATTTCATAAATCAGTCCCCTACCCGGCCCGAAGCATCAACCCCACTCTCCGGAAGGGGTGAATGGCCCCATTTTTTATACCATGCAAGCCATGTTGCTAAAATTTTACGACCGAAGAGAGTAAAATTTTCGACTTCGAGGGCATTTCATAATTAAGGGATTTTTTTATATTTGGTTGGTCCCGGGTATTTCAATTATTTGGTGTTGTTGGGAATAGGGATAATGGGCGATAATAACATTGAAGCTAAAATGGAAAGACAAGAATTTACTTACTCAGTTGACAATAATCAGCTTTTTAGGGTAACAGCATATCAAATTTGTTTAATATGTGACAAAGATGAAAGAAAAAAAGAATTGGGTACTGGTTTTCTTTTTCTGCGAAACGACTGGATAGTAACGGCAGCACACGTCGTACTTGTTGACGGAATAAGTCGAATGAATCTGTTTGCAAAATTCCCAAATCAATTAAATGATTTGGCAGACTTAAAGGTAATAGCTATTCACCATGAATGCGATATAGCATTACTGCAAATTGTAAGTGAACAAAATCCATGCGAACAGCCCCTATTTCCTGGATACACGGACTTAAGTGTTTCTAGGGGGTTGGTTATTTGTGGTTACACACCATCAAAGGGAAATATAATTACTTTTAGTTTGGCCCACTCGTATTCTAAGGACTATCGTCTTAGAGAAAGGATGGAGTTTTTAATTGAATTTGAATCAAATGATATAGAAGGCGGTTCTTCCGGTGGCCCTATTTTTGCAGATGGGGGAGTAGTTGTTGGAATTGTGATTAATCAAGTGAACATAAAAGCAGAAGAAAAAAAAATTGCTCGAGCAACTTCCATTAAAAATTTGATGAATGCAATAATGGTTGATTACGACCGAAATATTATGGTTCCGGTTATTAAAGGATAAATTATTGCCAAAAGCAACCATTAGCCCCCTTGGCAACAAACTTGAAAATTAAAGAAATTGAGTTTAATTTTTATTCGTTATTATGATTTTGGTGTTGCACCAAAACCAATTCTATCACCAAGCCCCAAACCTTACTTAAATGAGTAGATGAATGCCACCACAAAATTGGAATTACACTAAAGAATTGGAATGCTTATTATTCTTTGCTCAACGGGCAAAAGAAGTTTTATTTGACTACACGCTTGATACTTTTAAAGCCCCAGCTTTAAATCCTAGTTCAATTTGCTTTGAAGCTCAACAGATTTTAATTGACATCGAAGAAAAACATTTAAGCCCTCAAGCAATTAAACCAATTTTAAAAGAGTTAATTTGGAAAGTCAAGGATGACCCTATTACAAAATCACTACTTGGGCAGGATTTAAGTATGTACCTGCATTTTCCAGACGAAAATAACTTAAAGGACGTTAGGACAAAAGTTGAATTATTGCATCTTAAAATTTCAAGTGAAAAATATATTATAAAAGCCCAGGAATTACTTTTCGAATTAATCTCATTAAATAAAGAAAAAAGAAAAATTGACAAAATTACTACAAATTACATCTCATCATTAATTGAGAAAGGATATTCCCAACACTTTTTATATCTGAAATTCAATGATATTTTTTTTCACAAGAAGGTGAATAACATTTATCACATTCAAGAATTATTTAAACTTTTCAGTTTCAAAAAAAATCAATATGAGGTGATTTTTAAAGGGTCAAAAGTTTTCAAAGAAATTTCCGATTCGGCAACAACATTTAACATTTCGATTACAGAAAAACTAAACCCTGAGATTGAACTCGATAAAAAAGTCATATCTGAATTTCCCTTAAATGGTAGTGATGAATTATATTTGTTTGTACATGAATTAAAAGCTTATGACGCAATGAGTGCTAAAATGAAAGCCTACTCCTACATAAACAAACTTTCAAAACTATTCATTTTCTTTCATCATAAAGAACACCCAAATTGGTCGGAGGAGGCTTTTATTATTAGTTCAGAAGGTTTTTCATTGAAATTGAAAAGTCCCATTTCACCAATGAAAAAAAGCAAAGATTTTACACCTCCAAAGGCTGCCAGAAAACTAAATGAAACAATTAAATTACTTAATCTTGAAAGGAGATCTTTTAGGAGGGTAGATCGCGCGATTGATTTACATGGGCTGTCTGTTGAAAATGATAATACCGAGAATCAATTGCTCCAAAACTGGATTGCATTTGAAACAATCCTAGTTGGATATAAAGCAACGAGTAAAATCAACCAAGTTATTACATCGCTAATTCCATTTTTATTGTTCGACTATATTGAAAGAATATTGAATTATTTCAGCAGAGATTTAACAAGACAATATTTTTCAGAAACAAAAAATCTCCTGCGTGACATTTCGGAAGGTAAAAATGCATTTGAAAAAATTTGCTTAGTTATCACCACAGACAAATACAAAGATAAGCGTGCTGAATTATACAATATTCTTGACTCAAATCCTTTATTGAAATGGAGACTCTTTCTGTTCAACAAATACTTTTCAGATGGAAAAGGGATTTTAGGATTCCTAACTCTTCACAAAACAAAAATATCATGGCAATTAAAAAGAATTTATAGGACTAGAAATTTAATTGTTCATACCGGGCGTGTACCAAGATTCATTCCAGCCCTTGTAGAAAACTCTCATACTTACTTAGATATACTATTAGCTACCATTATTAGTTTACGAACTGAAGGCCAACACATCTTCACAATAGAACATGCAATTTCAGAATTGAAACTACGTACAGACAAATATTTAACGTTATTAAACAACAATTTGGATACAAAAATTACGGAAACTAATTTTCGATCAATGTTATTGAATAAAGCAAGTCATTAACAACAGCAAAACGATTTACCGAACATAAAATTAAAACAGAAAGCGACTTTACAGCCTACTACAAAACCTTTTAGGTATGGTTTTGACAAAAAAAGAAAAATGGAAGAACAAACGAACAACGGAAATACGAAATCCACCAACGGTGAAAAAGAATTTTGGGAAAAAGTTAAATATTTACTTAATCACAAAGAAATTAGTGAACTCCTGAAATTATTTAGGAATCAAACTAAATGGGCTTATCTTATTGAGACTGGAATTACTCTTGTTGTTGCAGTATTTTTAATTGGGTCTCTCATATGGCTTGTAGATCACGACTATATCGACAAAGGCTCATTTGGAGTTATGTTTGGGACAGTTTTTGGCTATATGCTTTCTTGGCGTTTTGGGAAATAATTTTAAAACCAAGATAATGGAATTAATTGAATTTATCAAAGTCACATTAGTTCAAATTTCCAATGGGATTAAAGAAGCCAAACAAGAATTAGGTAATAACTTTGAATCTCCTGCCATCATTAACCCTAAAACCACGGGGGGAAAGAATTGGACTGAATCTAATGGGGAAGTTTATCGTGTGGAAGAAATAGAGTTTGATATTGCAATTGTGGTCGAGCAGAATAGCGAAAGCAACACTAAGATTGGAGTGATAACTTCAATCCTTTCTGCAGGTGCCTCAAAATCCGTGGCAGGTGTAAATTCTGAAACCCATCGGATTAAATTTAAAGTTCCAATAAAATTCCCTTAACACACCCCTACTCCTTCACCTTATCCCCAAAAACCTTGCGGAATTTTTCTAGCTTGGGTTGAATTACGAAGCGACAATAAGGCTCCTGGCCGTTGAGGTTGTAATAGTCTTGGTGGTAGTTCTCGGCCATGTAAAAGGTTTCGAAAGGCACTATTTCGGTTACTATGGGATTGTCCCAGGCCCCGCTGGCATCTAATTTCTTTTTTAAGTCTTCAGCCACGGCTTTCTGCTCCTCCGTATGGTAAAATACGGCGCTGCGGTACTGGGTTCCCACATCATTCCCCTGCCGGTTCAAAGTGGTAGGGTCATGAGTCTTCCAGAATACTTCTAATATGTCCTTTACCGATACTACCGAAGGGTCAAACTCCACCTGCACCACCTCGGCATGACCCGTGGTTCCCATACATACCTCCTTATACGAAGGGTTCTTTATCTTACCCCCACTGTATCCGGATACCACCTTCTTTACGCCCTTCATTTCCTGAAATATGGCCTCCACGCACCAGAAACATCCGGCTCCCAGGGTTATTACCTCTGTCATACTGTCTTTTTTTATTTGTGTTTTTGAATTTTCGTTTTCTCCCCCCATCTCTACCATACCCTCAGGCAAATTATTCCCGCAGCCCAGCCAGGACAAAGCGAAAATCAATATGCCGGGTATTCCCTTTTTCATCCTTCTAAAATAATCATTATTCTGCGGTTTTCAAACCGGCTGTCCGCGATTCATACTCCTTATGCCCCCTTTCTATCTCCTCCAATATCCTCTCCCGCAATACTATTACACGGGAAATTAGCGAGGCATCCCGTGCAAATAAACTCAAGGTCCTCCAACGCCCCCGCAAACGACCCAGCTTGTCGGCGTAACGGTAAGCAAACAATCCGCTGAGCATGGCCCCGAAAAACACCGGCAATATCACCCAGTAATTTCCCGCCAGCTTTACCCCCGCATAACACAATCCGGTATAATACAATAGAAATACCAAAATCCCGAAGGCAAACTGCAAGCCCCCCTTCCACTCTATCTCAGTGGCCATTCGGTCTGCTATCAAACCGGGAATCCGGTACGGTAGGTAATTGACCAACAAACCCAGCAAAAAGAAGGGAAAACCAAAAGTGAAATACATGAAATTCTTCAACCGTATCCAAAAGGGATATTTCACCCCGTCCATCTTCTCTATTACCCCATGCCTCAAACCCAGCTTATCCGTTATGGAAAAATATTCATCCATATCTTCCTGCACGGCCTTCACTCTTTCGGGTGCATGTTCCCTGAACCAACGCACAGCCTCGGCGATCTGACGGGAAATGAGAAATTCCTTGTCTATCTCCTTCCGGGAACTGCCCAAAGATTTCATCACCTGGTTTTTGTACAATACTTCTATGCCCGAAACTATTTTTTCAGTTTCCTCATCGTCCAGACTGATGGTTAATGCCTCCAGACTTTCTTTTATTTTCTGGGTCAGCTCGCGAACGGCTTTTGTTGGATCGCTTTTATACCGCTCTTCAAACTCTGCTATCGGTATCGGCTCTCCCATTTTTAAATAGAGGTCGGAGCGGAAACGGTGGGCGGAACTGTAGTTGAGTCCTATGCACTGTATCTTCAAATCCAGCTTGAAATTGTTTCTGTTCTCTGTCTCCAGGGCAATCCGGGCCGCTCCGGTTTTTATGTCCTGTATTTTCCTTTCCGAATAGCTGATGCCCTCGGGAAACATCAGAAATGATTTTCCTTTTTCCAGATGCTCGTAGCAACGCAAAAAGGTTTCTTTATTCTTGTGCACATCGCCGGGATTGTCTTTGGCCCGGTAAACGGGTATCATCCCCAGCATGGGTAATATTTTTCCGCCCAGGGGACCCGAGAACAGCGTGGCCTTTCCCAGAAAGGAAAGCTTTGTTCTTACCTGCGAGGCAATGGCCAATGGGTCCATCAAAGCTCCGGGATGATTGGCCAGGTAAATTACCGGACCCGAACGGGGCTCGTTTTCCTTTCCGGATATTACGATGTTGCGGAAATAGGTTTTCAGTGAGAACCGTATCAGGGCTTTAAGACCGGGATAAATCCACATGCTTAAAAATATAAAGGATGGAAAAACATTTTTCCTGATTTTAATTCCAGGGCAGGAAGGGGAACCTTAATAAAACCAAATGTATTACAAATTTTCTCCATCCACCGGCTTTTCCATTTTATCCTCCATAAATCGATGTCGGGCGAAAAATAAAACTGCCTTTCCCTTTTAAACACGGGTATCTGCATGCCGGCGGCATTTTTCTCGGGGTTCCGGCTCCCTCCCGTCATGCCCTCGGCTCCGTAACCGAAAGCCAGGGAAACCCATTCGGGAATATAGCAATTTCTTCCCATGATGGATTTCAGATTCAGGCCCAGCCAATAGGTTTGTCCGTTATAATCTTTCAGCCAGCGGTCTGTGCCACTGCTGCCCAGCAATTCCGGACGGTATTGTGCGAAGGGGGAATTATGGTAAGAAAATTTCAGGGAGATGGGTTTGTCCTTCAGGAAATAATCCTGAAACAAAAACAAAGAGGCTCCCGCCACATTGGAGCGGAAATCGGCTATGGAAAAGCCCCATCCTTCGCTGAAGCCATCCATGATCTCCACCCCGGTGAGGAAAGCTATAGAAAAAAAATACCCGGCCTTGGCGGCATCTTCTTCGTTTCTGCCCGCCCAGCGATACATTCCCGCTCCGGCTCTTGCCAGATGAAATGCGGTTACAAAATGACCCGCCTTATCCATCTGCAGCCATTCTTCGGAATCGTCGAAAAAATCAAATTGTCCGGTATTGTATTGTTTGTACCAGGAATAATACAAACCTGTATATGCGGTTCCCACCCCCAGAACCTGAGCGCCCAATACCATTAAAGGCCGGCGGTTCTTACTCAGGGTATCGCGCTGTGAAAAGCCCGTGTAAGCGAAAATCAGAAACAGAAAAAGCAGGGTTTTGGCTTTGTGCCTGAAACAAAACCGCCCCTTTCGCTTATGCTTTTTTTCAGGCAAGCATTTCTTTTTTGGCGGCTTCCAGAATTTTGAAGGCATTCTCCTGTGAATACGATTCGGCATAGGTGCGCAATACGGGCTCGGTGCCGCTGGCGCGAATCATCAGCCACTCGTCATTCGCGAAATAATATTTCCAGCCGTCAATGGTTTCCACCTTTTCTACTTTGTAGGAACCGAAAGCGGAGAACTTATTGTTTTGGCATTTTTCAATCACTTTATTTTTCTCAGCTTCGGTAAGGTGAAGGTCGGAACGCTCAAAAGCAAAAGGACCCGTAATTTGATAAAGGTCGTTGATGAGGTCGCCGAGCTTCTTTCCTGATCTGGCCATGTATTCCCACACCACAAATCCCATCCACAATCCGTCACGCTCGGGAATATGCCCTTTAATGGCAATACCTCCGGATTCTTCCCCGCCCAGGAGCACATCTTCCGAAATCATGATACCCGCGATATATTTAAATCCGATTTTCACCACTTCGTATTCCAGTCCGAAATGCTCGCACATTTTCTTTACCCTGGGTGTAACTGAAAATGCCGTTACTACTTTTCCCTTCATCTTCTTTTCTTCCACCAGGTATTTTATCAGCAGTAAAATAATATGGTGTGAATCCACAAAATTTCCATCCGGTCCGAAGAGTCCTATCCTATCGGCATCGCCATCCGTTGCGAGTCCGCAGGAGATATTTCCTTTTTGCTTTATCAGGCTGCTGAACTCCCTCAGGTTTCGTGCAATGGGCTCCGGGGCTTGTCCCATAAAGGAAGGGTTGTAATCGCAATGCAGTCGTACGGCATCGGGAAACAGTCGCTTTACTACATTTTGTCCGGCTCCGTACATGGCATCATAGGCGGGTATCATTCCACTTTTACGAATGAGGGCCAGATCGAAATTCTTCTCTACATGCTCTACATACATATCTTCCAGGGGCACTTCTTTTATCAGTTCTGCCCTTTCGTATTTCTCAAAGCTCTCTGCTTTATCCAGCAGGGTAGATTGGGCGGGAATGAGGGCTTCTATCTCGGCAATTTTATCGGGCAGCAAGGGACCGCCGTAAGAACCTTTCAGCTTATAGCCGTTGTAAGAGGGCGGGTTGTGACTGGCGGTAATTACAATACCCATAGAGGCCTGTATCACTTTCGTACCCAAGGATACCATGGGGGTTGAAACAAAACCTTTCCCATAGAAGACACGGATGCCTTTCGAGGCAAAAACCCTTGCGGCGGCTTCCATAAAAAGTTCTCCGGCAAAGCGGCAGTCGTGACCGATAACCACCGAGGGCGATTTTTCATTTTTAATCAGCCATTGGGCCACGGCTTCCGATACACGGGCCACATTGGCTTCGGTAAAATCACGGGCTATGATGGCGCGCCATCCGTCGGTTCCAAATTTAATTTCGCTCATATCTTTTCTATTGCTTTATGCCCCTTTTGTCCAGGGCTTTCTGGTACATCCGGGCGTATTTAAGGTGTTCGGAATAATTTACGCTAAAATAATGCCTTCCGGAGAAATCATCCTTAGCGCACATAAAAAAATAATTGTTGGGGGTATAATACAAAACGGCATCCAGGGATGATATTTCAGGCAGGGTAATGGGTCCGGGAGGCAGTCCCTTGTTTTTATAGGTATTATAAGGTGATTCTATTTCCTTATGGATATTCAGCACCCGCTTCATGGAAAAATTCCCGTGGGCAAACATCAGGGTGGGATCCGATTCCAGGGGATGGTTTTTCTTAAGCCGGTTGATGTATAAGCCCGCAATTATTTTTTTCTCATCGTTGAAATATTGCTGCTCGCATTGCACAATACTGGCCAGCACCGAAACTTCGGTCTGCGAGAGTCCGATTTCTTTGGCTTTCTTTTTTCTTTCTTCGGTCCAGAAGGCTTTGTATTCTTTGGCCATGCGCTTCAGAAACTGTTCCGGCGATGTATTCCAGTAAAATTCATAGCTGTTGGGAATGAACAGGCTCATGATGTTCGTGGGCTTAAGCCCGAATTCTTTTTTCAGATAAACCGAATCGTTCATCAACCGCAACAATTCGGTGCTGTCGGCCTCCAGATTACGGCAAACCCTGCCGGCCAGCTGGTCTTTAAACCGGATATTATTGAAGGTTACCAAAACGGGCTCCTGCAATCCGGAGCGGAGCAGGTTTACCAGTTCGTTATTGCTCATGCCGGGTTTTATTTTGTATCGCCCGGGCTTTACCTTGGCGGGATATTCTTTTTTCCGTGCTACCCGGTCGAAGGAAACGGGATCGGAAATTATAGCCTGGTCTTTTAAATCGTGAAACACCTCGTCGTAATCGCTTCCGGTGGCAATGTAAAAATACCGGCTCTCCTTCAGGTTCACATTGGGCTTATATACCCATTGGTAAACAATCCACGCGGCAAACCCTGCCAACAAAAGCAATACCAGTGATGACCACTTAAACCAGGTTTTCAATTTCTTTTTCACACCGGAAGTTTTTCAGGGATTTGTTTCAGGACCGGGTTACCGGGATATTTTTTCTGCAGGTGGAACCGCACTTTTTCATATTCCTTCTTTTTCTTTTGGCCCAGATAAAGGCCGCATAAATTTACCAGCACCTGTTCGTAATCGGGGTCGAGTTGCAAAGCCTTAAGATAATATTTTTCCGCTGTTGCGGCATCGCCCCTGGCCAGGAAAGAGAATCCTGCATTGCACCATCCGGGGGCAAAGGAGGGTTCCATCCCTACCAGTTTTTCGTAGAATTTGTGAGCCTCATCTCTTTTTCCGGTGGCAAAAAGGGCATTGGCATATTTCAACAGAAAATCGGGATGATGAGGCGCCAGCTCATGGGCTTTGGCTAAAAAAGGAATTGCCTTCACGGGATTTCCGAGGTTCACATAAGCCTCCCCCACCCTGTAGCCTGTCCATGCATGGGCATTGTCCAATGATTTGTCGGTTACATAAGAAAGCAGGAAAATTTTTTCTCCTTCTTTCTCCACCAGGGTGCTGATGGCTTTCCAGTCTTTCTCAATAAAACCCAGATGCACTTTAAGTGCCGTAACTTTTTCTCCGCCTGCTTTTCCTATCCAATACTTAGCCGAGTCGAGGTAAACCGGATTCTTCTCGAACTTCTCGTATTGGAATATATAGGCTTTGGCACGGGTGAGTGCCGAAGGATTGGGATGATTTACGGCCTGCAGGGAAATAAAGGTTTTTATTTTTTCCGTTTCGGTTTTTTTCATGGGAAACCGGATGAAATGATCGGTCACCGTAACATGGGGAATATCGATGGAACCCGAACGGGGCATATGACAGGAAATGCAATTGGCTTTATCGCCTTCTTTTTCCCTGCCGCTGCATATTTTTTGGTGGGAACCGGAAGGGTGACAAGACATACACTTCACATTGAAATGCTCTTTGTCGGTTTTTTTCACTGATACATGCGGGTTATGACAAGTCACGCAGGTGAGGGTATTTTTCGCGGGCCGCAAAGGATCTGCCTGGGTATTTTTGCCGCTTGTTTCCAGAAAGCATTTGCTCATTTTCAAACGGTCGGCATGCGAGGCCATGATAAACTTATCTTCCGAGTCGGAATACCGGGGCAGAAACACGGTCATAAACTCCGATAGTTTCATTCCCGGCCTGAAGTCGGTAAAAGATTTTCCCTCGGCCAGGACGGCATTGCCTTGCAGGTGACAGCGTTGACAGACATCAAACTGCAGGTCGGCACTTAATTTACCGGGGTTCACAATGGAATAGTCGATGTATTTGGATGTATCCACCTCCTTTCCTTTTCCCATCCGGTCCACATGAATACTTCCCGGTCCGTGGCAGCGTTCGCAGTTTATTCCGGTGGGAACCGAGAGGTATTTGTTTTCAGAACCTGCAACAAATCCGGGATGGGCATTATGGCAGGAGATACATTCCAATCCTATTTTCCGTGAGAACCGTGTATTGCCACCATTTTCAAAGCCCGGAGGCAAATCCCATTTACCTTCCTGGGTAAAATAAGTCATGGGCATCTGGTACAGGTATCCGTTCGAGCTGAAGAGATGGCTGTTGGTATGCTGACCCGAGCCGATGATATAATCTACTTTTTCGCTGCGCCGGTGTACGGTGTCCCTTCCCGAAAGGCGGAATTCGGTGATAAAAATATCGGTAGCTGTTTTATGAGCACGGTACCAAAGGTCGAAATGGGGATCATATACTTTGGCATTCGTAAAATCAGCCGAAGATTTCTGAAAGCTGGCCGGCTCCATGGATAAACCCATGCCGGTTTCTTTAAAGGAGGTAAACTTATCCATATGGCAGGAACGGCAGACTTCAATACCCACATAACGGGCAGAATCGGCATGGTTTAAATAAACCCCTTCGGCAATCGGGTTCTCACCGGTACCCGCAGACGAACAGGATTTAAGCAGTGCCGGAAGGGCGATGCATACTACGGCCGGGAAAATCAGAAAAGGAAATCGTAAATAACCGGGAATGGACTTCATGCCTCCAGGGTTTTCTGAAGGAATGACTCATCCTGAAAATTGCCGTCCCAAAGAATCCAGCCTTTCCGTGTTCCGGTCATGGAAAAGCCCCTTGACAAAAACAGGGTTTTGCCGGCTTCATTTTCTTCCAGCACCGAGGCATAAACCTGATAGAGGTTGAGTACTTTTTTACAATGTTCCAGGAGGAGGTCGAGGGCTTCGGCAGCAAAACCGTTTCCGCGGTTCTCATGGGTAATAACAATACCTATCCCCGCCCGACGGTGCAGGGGTTCAAAATCGAATAAGTCCACACAACCCACAGGGGTTTTGCTTTTATGGGTGCAAATAATAAAGCGTTGCTGACGGGTAACAAAAATATCGTGCACTGAATTCTGAATGTATTCTTCCAGCACATGCCTGGAATAGGGACCGGAAGTATTACTTACCCGCCACAACCCGGGATCGTTCTCGAGGTCGTAAAGAAAATCAATATCACCGGGTTCGGTGGCACGCAAAAAAATTTGTTCTCCGGCCCTCATATTCCTACAAAATTAGGAATATTTGTCCCTAAATTTGAGATGGATTGGTATAAAACCAATTCTGTTTTGTATATTAGCAATACGACCAATTATGGAAAGATTTGAAATAGAGGGAACCGAAGTATCACCTTCTGTAGTTTTAGACCCTTTTACCGACAGTTTCCGCATTTCAGGTGAATCGAGACCCGAGAATGCCCGGAAATTTTTTCAACCCGTTTTAGACTGGGTTGATAGTTATAACCAGGTTTTATTTTTCTTAAAAACTGAAAAGGGCCAAGATTACCAGAAGGATCTGGTATTTGAATTTTCTTTCGACTACCTGAACTCCACCAGCCTGAAGTTTGTGTACGACATGCTGAAAAAGATAGAGGCTTTGAAGCCCAACTGCACTTCCCTAAAGGTAAGGTGGCTGTATGAACCCGGCGATGAGGACATGAAAGAAAACGGCGAGGAATTAGCCAAGCTGATTCAGGTTCCTTTCGAAATCAAGCAGGAATCTCCCGCCTGATTCCTTAATCAAACACTTCCCGTTTAAACACCGCATCGGTAAGGTTGTTGTATTTGAGCGAAATCTCAAATCCTCCGTTACCGTTGGTGGATGAACTGAATCCTGAAATGTTATAATCGAAGGAGATGCCAATGCTGTAATCTGCCATTTCAAAGAAGAACTGCGGAATGATGGCATCCTTGTTTCGGTAATAAAATCCGAAGTAAAGGGCATTCTCTGATTTGAATCCTGTTATTTTGGTTCCCTGATTCAGGCGGTAGCGCATAAGGGCACCAATGTTCAATTCCGAGCTCGGTCCCTGCATCATGTAAATTACCGAGGGCAGAATGCCGAAGGCAGTTCCTTTAAAATCATAGCGGCTGTTTACATGGCCTACAATTTTCATATGAAGTTTTTCATTGGAACTTACAAAACTGGCCCGGGGCTGATTCACATGGAAAGCGGAGGCACCCACATTGATGAAAAACATTTCCCTTCCGGAAAAAGAAAATTCGCTGTTGTTGTATTCATAAAAAACACCCAGTCCGGCATCGGGATACCAGTAGGCATGCTTGGTAGTATTTTCGGGTACAGGAATATTGGGGTCGTAGCCTTGTCCGGTTCCGGTGTATTGGCTACCCCAGAGCAGACCGCTGAAATCGGCAGATCTTTGTCCGGCCGCAAGTTGCAATCCGCTGCCCAGCTTCGAGCGGCGGCTGAGCATGATAATGCCCGATCCCGAAAGGGCAATGTGATTATTGGTAAGTTTAATATCTCCGGCCCGGTCAGAATAAAAACTAAGTCCGGCACCGAATAAATTCCCGTTGGCCCTGCCCCGTTTCACCGGCATATCGAATGAGGCTCCGAACGTTTTGAATGGGGCCCCCGCAGAAGTCCACTGGGTACGGTAATTCATTATGCCCCGCATCTTACCCGGGTAATCGCCGCAATAGGCAGGATTAACAAACAAAGGGGTATTGCGAAACTGCGAGAAATGGATGTCTTGTCCGGTTCCCACCGAAAACAACCCGAAAACAAAAGCGCTTACAAAAAACTTTTTCATCATCTCAGATTTTACCTCACGAGCGCCAGGTTTCCGCTCTTCACCATTTTTTCCCCGTTACCAAAGGTCACCTGAATCTGATAGGCATATACGCCCGTGTTCATGGGTTGACCTTTAAAATTTCCATCCCAGCCCTTCGACTGGTCTTTGGTCTCAAAGATTTTTTCACCCCAGCGGTTGTAAATTACCAGGTGGAACTCACGCACATCGCCACCGAATACCTGGAAGTAATCGTTGCTGCCGTCCCCGTTGGGAGAGAAAGCCGAAGGAATAAAAAACACTCCTGCCGGAGGAATGGGCGTTGGCGGAGGTGGTGGTGGTGGGGGCGGATTCGTTAAAGTAAAATGTGCAACAATACTATCAGATGCTGCAAGCACAACCGTTACCAGGGTATCCGTGGTATCGGGCTGGATGACATTCTGTGTGGCAAAATTTTCCCAGTGCGAAAACACATAACCCGTATTGGCATTTGCTTTCAGGGTTTGGGGAGGACCGCCCAAATAGGTGCCCTGCCAACCGAAGGTGGTAATCAGGTTTGTATTGAATAAAATAGTTCCGGAGTTGGGAGGATCAACATTCAATTTTATGGTATAAGGGCCGCTCAGGGGACCAAAATCGCTCTGGCAATTCATAAAGAGCGCGAAGAGTAGCGAGCAACGCTGGGAAATATAATTCCGTAGTGAGTTTACATTGTTTTGCCAGCCGCCCACGCTTCCACCCCATCGCTGGGTATGGCGTTGCATTTCGGGCTGAATTACCTGTACCATAGAGTCGAGCACCTGAATGGCACGGGTACAGGAAAGCGGTCCGTTGAGCAAATCGATATACCGGTTCACATAATAGGCTTTGAAATTTGCATTCTCAAGAAGTAGCTTTTTCAGCATGGGCACATGGCCCTGTCCGCCCGGATTGGTAAGTGAGTTAGGATCGCAGGGATCGGCGTTCTGGTTCTGGTTGGGAATATTGGTGTAGTTGATATAATGCCCGAAGGTGGCATCGAGATCCCACAGCGAATACCGCCATTTTTTATGATTTCCCAATGGGTTGGTACCCCTCCACCAGGAGGTATTCCAGTTCAGCCAGTCGGAAGCCACAGTGTAGGAACCAACGATAAAATAATCTACAAGAGATTTCAGATTGTAAATACTGTCTACGTAATTGAAGTTAGCCTGCACACCCATGTTATTATTCATCACATAGTTTCGCAGGTTATTCCATTCCTGACGGGCAACGCCCCAGTTCTGGGGAGGAGGCGTCCACATGGCGGGAGGCCCTTTTCCGTATTCTTCCCAGGTTTGTCCCCAGGTTTTTAAGTATTGCAAATAGTCTTTGCTTCCTTTGTACAATTCATCCTGGTTAAAATAGTAATCGGCAAAATCAGAATCATCTACTTTTTCGCGGTAGTCGTAAACACCCCAGTAAACTCCATTTACATACAGCACGCAGAAGGCAGAAGTTCTTTCATCCACATATAAGCGACCCACTTGTGAAAGGGTATGTACATAGGCATCGCGTACGTGGGCTCCTCCGTTTTCGAAGGGGTAGTTATCGTTAGCGCCGGCTTTAATAATTATCCGTTGATACTCGGTGCGTGATTTTCCCGCAAAAATCTGATCCTTGAGGGCATTGTTATAGCCAAATTCATCGCGGGCCACAAAATCGATTCCCCTTTGTGCATAGGCCCATGAATCGTTTCCGTGTTTGTCGGCTTCACCCACAGCCTCCGTTTTAAAGACCCCGTTTTTGTCGAAGTATTCCAGTCCCACCGTAGTAACAATTTGCTGTCCGCTCAGGAGGTTATTGATGCTGGTACCGAATACCGAAAGCACGGGCATATTATGGGCAGGCGCGCTGATGAAATAGGTATTCGAGGCAATAAAGCTGGGCAGCACCGCGGGGTTAGAGCTATAGGCCGTAACGCGGAGAACGGTTGTGGTGGTTATGCTGATGGGAGCTGAATAAATGGTAGAGGTACCGGTGGGAGCCGAACCGTTGGTGGTATATCTCAGGGTAATATTAGGATCCGGGGTAGTAATGGTAACGGTTTGGGAACCGGGATAAAATCCGGCTTGTACGCTGAAGGATGGTGTGGTGGCATATTCAAGAGCCGTTCCTGTATTCGAAGCTCCGGGTGTGGGCGTAGTAAACACGCTCCAGGTATTGGCTCCATTAGGCAATCGGCCACGGCTGTGATTAACCTGGGTACGAACCATGGTAAGCGAGTCGATGATGATGCCTGCGGGCGAGGCAAAAATAATTTTCTCGGGCTTGCACTGGGTAAGTTTAAAATTGGTGTGAATGGTACCGGTGTTGATGTTGCGCCCGGAACACCACACCCTTAAAAATCCGTTTCCGGGAACAGATACTGCCCCCAGCATGAACTTGGTAGGATTTCCGGCGCGGTCGCTGAGGTAATACCCACTGAGGTTTACGGGCGAGGCGGAGGTGTTATACAATTCAACCCAGTCTTCGTTTTCACCGAAATTATCAGTGAAGCCGCTGAAATTAGACGCTGAGTATTCGTTGATAACTACCTGAGAGTTTCCCTGGAAATAAAAGGCAAGAGCCAGGGCGAGGGTAAAAAACCTAGTGGTTTTCATTAGGGAATTGGTTAACGGGTGTAGGCAATGGGTTAAGGGTCATGGCAATTTTTAGTCCAGGTCGTAAATGTTCTTTGGCATGCGGAAGTACTTTCTTTTATTTTTCCTTTCGCAGGCGGGGTTCAGGTAATATTTCACTCCTGCGGTATATGCAACATCCACAATTCTGATTTTAACATTCAAATCATCCGGGGCCAGGCGGAATTTCACATCGCCAAATACGCCGAACTCACTTATTTTTTTCTCGAAGCCGCAACCCAGGTTCGCACCCATTTGAATCTTGGAGTATTTATCACCGGCTTGCAGATTTCCCACCGGAAAAAAAACTTCTTTGTTGATGCCGGTATATTCGGCAGACCATCTTTTGGCAAACAAACCGGTAAGTGCATAAAAGGCGGCATTGATACCTTCCACATTAGCTACAAACTGGGTATTGAATTCCATGTCGTGAGCCTTAACATTTTTCCAGGTTTCCCCGTATGAATAAGGAAAAAGAAACCCCGTTTCAAGAGAGAGGCGTACGAAGCGACCCGAAGGAAATACGGCCCTGAAGTTGGCACCCTTTTTCAGGGCATCATCGCCCTTGGTAAAATCAACCGCACTGAAGGTCATGCCTGCACTAAACGATGGACCGCAAAGGGAAACCGACCGGTTGGCAGTCTGTGAAATCAGACAAACCGGTAAAAACAGGAGACCAAAAACCCAAAAAAAGCCACGGGTAATTGCTTTCATACTTCAAATATACTATATTAAAGACGCAAAAACAAGGCAAATTATTAACATCAAACCCTGAAAAACAAGCACTTACCACTTAATCCCCTAAATTTGCCACTTATAGTTTCAAAACGGCCGGTTATCGGTAAAAAAAGGATGGGATTTTATGAAAGAAGGAAGAACAAAGAACCTGATTGTCCGCAAAACCGAGGATGGGATTATAGAGATTTCAATTTTTGAAGGGGCTACATTGGATGCGGACGAAGTAAAAAATTGCTGGAATCTCGTTCAGGCCATTTCGAATGGCCTTCCACAAAAAATACTTTTCGACGGAAGAAAAAATTATCATGTTACGGTATCAGCGCGGAAAGCCGCTGCCGAAATTGCACCTGAAAATCTTCAGGTGGCCGTGGTAACGGACAGGGTTTTAACCCGGGTTGTGTTTCGCATGTTTGTGAAAGTTCAAAAACCGAAATTTCCCATAAAAATGTTTGCACAGTATGAACCTGCAAGGGAATGGCTGCGTTCAAATTAGGCCGGAAGGTTGGAAAACTCCCCTATTGTTATTAATTTTAAGGTATGCTACCGGGAATAAATTTACTTAAGGAACTTCAAAAAAAGAAAAGTCATTCCGGCGAGGCTTGCCTGGCCGAGGTGCATCAGCTTTTACACGATGAAAAGGCCGCCGAAACTGAGATTCTGGACAGGATAAAAAAATACCCGGCTGAAAAAACCCCTTTTCGTGAACTTGAGATTTCAGACCCTGAACATGTTTTTTCCCTGTACGACATTCGTTCCGTTTGCATCAAATACCGTTTACGTTTTCTGGATTCCCAGAAATTTACCGGAAGCATCCCCTACGCCGCCATTGCCCGCATCAAATCATTGGAAAAAAGCAGCGGAGCGAGGTTTAAATCGTTTAAGATAATGGCGCCTGCTGCCATGTTTAAGCTTGATGATCCGAACAAAGACCCCATGCTTTTTGCGGACCTTGGCAACAATAAATTTTTCTTTATTGCCAAATGGGGAAACGATCTTGGTTTTTTCCGCAAGTTGCTTGCCCTCCCCCTGAGATCCTTTACCACCTGGATTACTTTTCTGGTTTGCCTTAGTTTGCTGGTGAACCTTTGTATTCCTTCCTCGGTGGTGGCACCCATGGCCAAATATGTTCAGGCCGAAATGGCTACCCGGGCCTTTCTGCTGATACATTTCTTCCTCCTGCTCTGCGGCATGAGTCTATTTTTCTTCGTGAGCCGCGGAAGAAGTTTGAGCGAACTGGAATGGAATAATTCCTATGGTTCCTGAACCGGAATTAAATGGCGTCAAAAAGGACGAGCAGCGCAATTACAACGGCAGCTGCCCAGGCTAATCCCCAGCCATAACCCCCAAACCACAAAAAGCCCGATCCTATCAGAGCCAATACCAGATCGAGCCAAAACCGGCCCGTTGCTTTTTCCTTTATAAAGATGGGAAGGGGTGGTATAATAAAGCACAAAATCACCATGATAATCAACATTAAGGTTGAGTCTGCAGCGGCACTGGCAGAACCGGCCGCAAAAGCTCTTTTCTTAAAGATGGTTTTAGAACCAGGATTAATCCGGAACCCTTTTTCAATGGTAGTTTTTTCAACATTACTTCCGGTATTGCATGTTGGAACCGTAAGCACATTAACGCCGCCGGAGAATGGCTCAACTAATTCAAGGTTAGGCTCACTTTGAACCGTAGCTACGCTTTTATCGCTCCCGGAAACTTCAACTTTCTTTATCAATTCCTTTTGGTGGGAACCTCCTCCCCGCTTAAATCCGGTGTATTTCTGTTTGGAGAAACCGTGGTTGCCCAGGAAACTGCAGGATGAAACCAAAAGGGCAAAAATCAATGGGACTGTAAAAAAAGCGATTTTCTTCATGGGACGTTTTTTTTCAAATTTATCGAATTCCCGTGGCAATCAAGGTCCCCCGTGGAATGATTTTTGATAATTTTACCAACAAATTAAAACCGCCTATGCGCTCGCTCTGCTTACTGTTCTTCATTTTCGGCGCACTGCTGCTTCAGGGACAGGGATATGAAATCAAAGGCAAAATAAAAGGCTGGAAAGACACTGTTGTTTACCTCGGCAATTATTACGCCGACAAAACGGTGGTAAAAGACACTTCCCGGATTAATGCCCGTGGGGAATTTGTTTTCAAAGGTTCCAAAGCCCTGCCCGGTGGTATTTACCTTATCGTTACACCCGACAAAAAGTTTTTCGAAATTCTTGCCGACGGTTCCCAAACCTTCAGTCTTGAAACCGACACCGCGGACTTTATCAAACACATGAAAATAAAGGGCTCTCAGGAAAATATTTTGTTTTACCAATACCTGACTTTTGTAGCCGCCAAACAAAAAATCGCCGAGCCCCTCCGAAAAAAACTGGAAGCAAATCCGCCCGAACAGGAAAAGGAATTATTGAGAAAGGAATTAGGGGCCGTGGAAAAAGAGGTTAAAGAATACAAAAAAGATTACGCCGCCAAAAATCCTTCCCATCTGCTTTCCAAAATCCTGAAAATTACCCTGGATGTGGAAATCCCCGAAACACCCCTGCTCCCCAATGGAAAAAAGGATTCCACCTTCCCCTACCGCTATTACAAATCCCATTTCTGGGATATGATTGACCTGAGCGACGACCGTCTGATAAGAACCCCGGTGCTGGCTCAGAAAATAAAATTCTACCTGGAAAAAATGGTGGTTCAGGTTCCCGATTCCATTACCAAAGAGGCCGACTACCTGGCCGGCCTTGCCCGCCCGGGAGGTGATATTTTTAAATATGTGGTGTATTATGTTACCTATACCTACGAAACTTCCAACCTCATGGGCATGGATGCGGTTTTTGTGCACATGGTAAATCAATACTACAAAACCGGAAAAGCCTTTTGGGTGGATTCCCTGCAGCTGAAGAAAATCATCGACCGTGGAAAAATCCTGGAGCCCCTGCTCCTGGGTAAAAAAGCTCCCAATGTAATTTTGCCCGATACCACCGCGAGGGTGCTGAAATCACTGCACGATGTTAAAGCCAATCTCACCATTTTATTTTTCTGGGAACCGGGATGCAGTCACTGCCAGAAAGAAGCCCCCAAACTTAAAGCCCTGTACGATAAATATAAAAAAGAGGGTGTGGAAGTTTTTGCCGTAGATATTGAGGCCAATATGGAGGAATGGAAAGGCTTTATAAAAAAGCACAGCCTGAACTGGATCAATACCGCCAACCTGTTCAAACACTATTACTTCCGGGAAATGTACGATATCTACTCTACCCCGGTCATTTACCTGCTCGACCGCGATAAAATCATCAGGGCCAAACGGCTGAATGTTGACCAGCTGGAGGGCTTTATAAAGCACCTCTTAAAGGAGGACAAAAAATAAATCAGGATTTATTGCTGTCGTCTGACTTATAAATGACGGCAAAAATGAAGAGGAGAATTCCGGAGGTGATGAAAATGACCAGAAGGGTTTTCAAAGACTTGGCAAAGACATCCTCAATTTTAATAACCTCCCAAATGGAAAGGATGGAAACCACGGCAAAAAAGGTGGCCAGGAGGGTTAAGGCAATTCCGGCAAGTTTTCGTAGGTGTCCCATAGCTTCTTCTTTATGCGAATTTAATCATTTTGGGAGTTTTTACCTGAATTTCTTATTTTTGCATAAAATCACCTGGTAATGAAAATTTTAACTTCACGATTCATTTTTGTTTGCTCCGCTATAATTGCAGCCGGCATTTCCCGGTTTGCCCTGCCCGATAACTTTGCTCCCATGGGTGCTATGGCCCTCTTCGCCGGCGCCTATATCGCCGACCGGAAATTTGCCTTTTTGGTTCCCATGATTGTTATGGCAGCCACCGATGTGTTTTTCGGATTTCACAGCACCATGCCTTTTGTATATGGCAGCTACCTGATAACAGTTCTTCTGGGAATTCTCATTTCCTCCAGAATTACTCCCTTCGGTGTGCTGGGTATGTCGCTTTTAAGCTCCATCCTCTTTTTTGCCATCACCAATGCCGGTGTATGGCTGATGTATAATCCCGGATCCGGTTATGCGGGACTCATGGCTACTTATGCTGCGGGGGTTCCCTTTTTCAGACCCACCCTGATCAGCGATTTATTATTTAATACGGTATTGTTCGGAGGCTTTTACCTGGCATCTCTCAGGTTCCCAAAAATTGCCCGCTCGTAGTTTACCAGGTCTTCAGATCACTGCCTGAAAAATCCCATTCGGGGGTCTGAAATTTTCCTTTGCAATCGGAAACAAAATACCAGGGAGAACCATTTCCCTTCGGATTTTTCAATACATGAAATTCCTGGGCCGGCATATAGCTTTGAGCCAATAGAAAAGCCAGCTCCCCTTTTGCATTTTTCACCACATCCACCACCATTACCCCATGCCCGGGAGAACCCCCGATAAGGAAAACATCTCCGGGTTTTATTTTATCCAATGAGGCCGGCTTTAATTCTTTGGCCAGGGAAAGTGAGCCGGCATACATAAACACATTCCTCAGATAGGATTTAAAATTGGGATAAGCCGTGCCGCTTTTACCTCCGGATTTCCAACTTACTTTATTGCCCGAAACCACGGGTCGCTCTCCTGCCGCCCAGCGTGAAAAGGGAATGGGATGGCCCGAGGTATAATTAAAAGTTATCTTATCAAACTTTTTCCGGCTGTAGAGGAATTCCGCTCTTACCCGCATCAAAGCATCGGCACATTGCTGAAGATCTTCGGTTCCCACATCCATATCCACCACGGCCACATGAACATCCTGCCTCGATTTCATGTTTCCATTATGCAGGTAAACAGCAGGCTTACCCGGCTTCAGGGGAAGTCCCCTCACCCAATATTCAAACCCGGAAGTATCGGCTTGTACCCTTGAAAACCCGGCCGGTGGTGCTATGCGTTGCTCTATGCTGTTGGAACCGGATCCGGCGGAAAGCCAGGTATAATAACGGGAGTCTTTAGGAACCGGAAATTTAAATCCCGTAATTCCCAAACCGATGAAGCAACAAACGAAGAAAATTTGTTTCATGGCAGGGAAAAAAATTAATGAATTACTTAAGCCCCAGCTTCACAGTATAACTACCAGAGTTAGAGGTATTGTAAACGGTTTCGTAAATGGAAAGGTAAAGCATTCCGGAAGCATTAACCGACCCGGAAAACTTGGCTCCTGCCTTCATTGGCTGCCCTGCTTCACCCACTTTAAAAACCACATTCCCGTAAACGGGATAGGTGCCTCCTGCCCCCCCTCCGCCTTCATCATATCCTTCATCATAGCCACCCCCGCCGGCTCCGGTACCGGTAACGGTGCCATCGGGCTTGTACTTATTGCCGGATAAACTCTGCAGGGTTACTTCCCCGGTGGCCACAATGTTTAATTTTTGTCCGGGCTTTACCATGATACCGGTCTTCAACCAACCGCCATTCGTATTTGAACTGATGTGTTTGGAAGCCTGTAGCACAAAAACCATTTCACTGCCGTCACCGGGCATATACATAATCTCCAGCGACTTGATTTTTTCTTTGGGAATGCTGAGCATGCCATATTCTGTTTTCAAATCCACTTTCTTAAAATCGTACTGACCGCCCATGGTGTACATATAATCAATGGTGACCACATCTTTGGTATTGTACCCGTCGCGTATGTTGTGACGGCCCATTAAATCCTGAAGGGCTCCTTCGGCGGTATAATCGGTGTGGGAACCGGGGGTGTATTTGGCTGAATAAATAAAATCAGACAAAACCGGAATGGCACCTATGGAAAGCGAGGAAAGTTCATTGTATGAATTTTTCCGCATTTCCTCATTGGATGAACTCAACTGCTTTACCAGGTTTGAAATTTTGTCGCCCAATGATTTGTCCGGCGTAATGCCCACCTCAATAAACGAAACATTCTTCACCGGAATTTCCAGTTTCCCATAATCGGTAACCAGACTTATATTACCCAGTTTGGTGGTACCCGACATGGTATTTCCATCGCGCAGGGTAATTTTCACCTCAGGGTCTTTCCCCTGAGCAAAGGCGAGGTTCGCAAAAAACAAAAGAAGAAAAAACAGGCTTGAATTTTTCATGGGTCTGATTTTAATATTGGGGGTTCACGGCTGCTTCATATTCAGCCGCATTGATGGGGGAATCGTTCTTGGAGTATTGAATCTGTCCGAAATTGAAAACAATCTTTTTGTACACATAAGCCTCATTCTCGGTGATGATAACCACCTCGGTAATTTTCTTGTTGGATTCCGTTACTTCCGGAATTTCGTAACGACCGGGACCACCAAACTTTTTCACCAGTTCATTATACCTTTTCTTCCGGGCCTCTTCGTAACCGTTATCGGTAACAATGGGGTCGTTGTTTTTTACGGTAACTGAATTATCTCCTTTCAGGAATTTGTCGCACTGGGCTATTCTGTCCTTGGGATAAGTTTCAAAAGGCTGAAGGGCCAGGGCTTCGTTGTATTTTATTTTTGCCTTATTCCAGTTTCTGGCCCCGAAAAGTTTATCCGCATCTTTGATCAACTCATTGTACTTGATAATCACCAGGTCTTTTTCCTTGTTCAGATTTCTTTGTTTAATGGCGGCATTTACCTCTTCGATTTTATCTTTCGGGTATTTCTCGGCGGGCTTGAGGTCGGTTGCTTTTTGGTAAAAACCAAGTGCATCTTCCAAACGCATTTCCTTAAAGGCTTTATCCCCGGCAACAATATTCTGGTTGTATTCCTTCAGAATAGGATCGTTGAGTTCGGCCTTTTTAATAAACTCATTACACTTTGCAATCATTTGGGGAGGATAGGGATGGGTGGGCAGATAACCTCCGGCCTCGGTATACATCATTTTCGCATTTTCGTAATCCTTCTTTCCGAAAAACGCATCCGCCTTGGCCACAGCCGCAAGGTATTTGTCGTTCATTTCCTTCTCACGGTTCTTTTTGTCTTCCTCGTCCTTGATTTTGGCTAAAATCCCATTCAATTCATTAATCCGGTCTTTGGGATATTTCTCTGAAGGTTTATAGCCCGAGGCTTCGGTGTATTTACTCAAAGCATCGCTCCAGTTTTTCTTTACATAAAAGGCATCGGCCTCCTTAATGGCCTGGGCGTATTTCTGTTCGTTTTCCTTCTGGTTTTCCAGTTCGGAAATAAACTTATTGCAAAGCTCTATCTGATCTTTGGGATACTTTTCATCAAAAATGGAAACTGCATTGGTATAGGCTGCTTTCGCATTCTTGTAATCCTTTTTGTTGAAAAAGCCGTCTCCAAGGGCAATGGCCTCGTTGTATTTCTTTTGCAGTTCAATCAGCTTGCTTATCTCGGCCAGCTTGTCTTTCGGATACTTTTCCTGAGGCTTGTACTTTAATGCCTCCTCATAGGAAACTTTAGCCGTGTTGTATTCCCTTGCCCCCATTTGGGCATCACCCCGCTTTATGGCAGCGTCGTATTTGGCCTGAACATCTTTCAGGTCATCCAGCTCTTTTATTTTCTTCAGACAAAGTGCAATCTGATCGGGCGGATACTTTTCCTGGGGTTTCAGATTTTTCGCTTCCGTATAGGAAGTAATGGCCGCATTGAAATCACCCGACTTAAACTGATCATCGCCTTTCTTTACGGCAGCGTCATACTTTGCCTGAAGGTCTTTCTGGTTTTCCAGCTCCTTTAATTTTTTCTCAATCAGGGCAATCTGATCTTTGGGATATTTTTCCCCGGGCTTTAACTTAAGAGCATCCTCGTAAGTTGTTTTTGCCGTTACAAAATCTGCCTTATTAAACTGACCGTCGGCCAATAAAATTAACTGGGTGTATTTCTTTTCCAGATCGGCATTCTTTTCCTCAATATCTATTTTGGCTATCTGGTCTTTGGGATAGCTTTCGTTGGGCTTATAGGTAAGCGCTTCGGTATATCCGGCACGGGCTGTTTTCCAGTCGCGGGCTTTGAAGGCATCATCGCCCTTCTTCAGGGCAATGAGGTATTTGGATTCAAGTTCCTGTTTATCCTTTTCGAGTTTTTCTTCCTTGTCGATCAGAGCCAGCTGGTCTTTCGGGTATTTTTCGGCGGGCTTGTAGCTTAAAGCTTCGGTATAGGCAGCACGGGAAACTTTCCAGTCGCGCTTGTTAAAATTCTCATCCCCTTTCTTTATGGCAGCATCGTATTTGGCCTGGAGGTCTTTCAGGTTTGCCAGTTCTTTCAACTTATTCTGACACAAAGCAATCTGATCGGGTGGATACTTTTCCTGGGGTTTCAGGTTTTTGGCTTCGGTATAGGAAGTAATGGCAGCATTGAAATCACCCGACTTAAACTGATCATCGCCTTTCTTTACGGCGGCATCATACTTTGCCTGGATGTTTTTCTGATCATCAAGCTCCTTGAGTTTCTTCTCAATCAGGGCAAGCTGATCTTTAGGATATTTTTCACCGGGCTTTAACTTAAGAGCATCCTCATAAGTTGTTTTCGCGGTTAGATATTCAGCCTTATTAAACTGACCGTCGGCAAGTAAAATAAGCTGGGTGTATTTCTTTTCCAGATCGGCATTCTTTTCCTCCAGATCAATTTTCGCAATCTGATCTTTGGGATAACTTTCGTTGGGCTTATAGGTAAGCGCTTCGGTATATCCTGCACGGGCTGTTTTCCAGTCGCGGGCTTTGAAGGCATCATCGCCTTTCTTCAGCGCAATAAGGTATTTGGATTCCAGTTCCTGCTTTTCCTTATCGAGTTTTTCTTCTTTGTCAATCAGAGCCAGTTGGTCTTTCGGATATTTTTCGTTGGGCTTGTACTGGAGGGCTTCGGTATAAGCTGCACGGGAAACTTTCCAGTCGCGCTTGTTAAAGTTTTCATCCCCCTTTTTTATAGCGGCATCGTACTTAGCCTGCACATCTTTAAGATCGGCGAGTTCCTTAATTTTTTTCTGACAAAGCACTATCTGATCGCGGGGATATTGCTCGGCGGGTTTATAACCCACCGCTTCATTATAGGCCGTAATGGCATCCTGATACGCGGCGTTCTTAAAATGCTCATCGCCCTTTTTTATGGCAGCGTCATATTTGGCCTGCAGGTTTTTCTGATCTTCAAGTTCTTTAAGCTTTTTATCGCAGAGCTCTATCTGCGATTTCGGATAAGGCTCATTGCTTTTAATGGTAAGGCATTCCTGATAGGCCGTTTTGGCTTCGGCAAATTTCCCGGCCTTGAATAAATCGTCGGCTATTTTCAGAGCGGCATCATATTTTGCCTGAAGGTTCTTCGCGTTTTCCGCATCCTTCATCTTTTTCTGGATATCGGAAATCTTATTGGTGGCCACCGGATCGTTGGGCTTAAAGCCCAGGGCAAGGTTATACTGGTTTATGGCATCCTGGAATTTTCCCTGATTGGCAAGCGCATCGCCGGTTTTGAGGGCATCCTGGTATTTAACCTCGTTCTGACTTTCGGCCAGCTTCTTATCTTCTACTTCCTTCTTCAGTTTCTGAAGCTCTTTCAGTTTTTTCTTAATCTCTTCGGTGTATTTAGCATCAAAATCAAAATCCTGGGCGGATGACACATACACAAACTTCCCGATGGGATCGGAAAGGATATCGTTTATTTTGCCGGAAAGTCCGGCATCGGTAGGCATTTCAAACAAGTCCACATCAATGGGCTGGGTGGCAAAACCAAAAGCACCCCGCTCGGGAGGAACATTTCTCGTAGAAACATAAATCTTCTTATTGCAATAGCCTGCCTTGGTATAGGAAAGCATCCATTCGTGATTGGGCTCGAGGACAAAACTGTATTTCCCGTTTCTTTTGGTAACCATTTGCTGCACCTGGGAACCGTTTTTGAAAAGAGTTACCACGGCTCCTTCCAGATTAACCTGTTCGTTGTTGGAGGTTACCTTTCCCGACACCACATAAGACCAGTCCTGCCCGGTTGTTTTGATGTTGAAAAACAACAGGGTGGCAATTACAAATAAAACCAAACGGGGGGTCTTCATAGAATTATTCGCCTGCCTCAATGAATGCAAAAAGTGTTCCTTTTGGAATTTGCTTCAAATATCGGAATATTTCAGGCAGTTTTTTTAATTTATAATCCTGATTTTTAAACATTTAAATTTTAATTCAATTTTGGAACCCGTATGCAGGGGAATTATATCTTTGAATTGGAAAATTTACTAACCCCTTGAAAATTAATATTTAATGAAACTTGTTCTGGAGCGAAGCGGGGTTTATGAGGGTCACGGAGCCGGATTGTATACCTTATTGGATTCCGGTCGGCCCGGCATATTTTATTCCGGGGGATCCGATTCCATTATTGCGGCCTGGGATGTAAATACGGAAAAGGTTGTTTTTCAGCTACCCAAACTCCCCTCCTACATTTATGCCCTTTGTCATGGGAACGAGGGTAAAATTTTTGCCGGTCTTTATTCGGGTCACCTGGCGGCATGCGATACGGACACAAAAACCATTTCCCGTATTTCTCCCATTTCAACCCAGGCTCTTTTCGACCTCCACTATTTTCCCGAGACCCAACAGATTCTGGCGGCCTGTGCCGACGGAAATCTCCTGGTCGTGGATGCCGACTCACTGGAATTGGTAAAAACCATTCCTGTTTGCCGTGAAAAAGTCAGAGCCATTGCAGTGGATAAAGAAAAAAAGCAAATTTTTCTCGCCTCGGGCGACGGAAGCATCCGGATTTTGGAGTTTCCTGATTTTAAAGAATCGGCCAATTGGAATGCCCATGGATTATCTGCCAATTCTCTCCTGCTTTCGGAAAACGGAAAATACCTTTTCTCCGGAGGGCGTGATGCCCACTTAAGGATTTGGAACCGGAACGACAATTACGCTTTGGTAAAAGAAATTCCGGCGCATAATTTTGCCTTGTATTCCATGGCTGAACTTAAGGGAAAGGGATTGTTTGCCACCGCTTCCCGCGATAAAAATATCAGAATCTGGGATATGGAAACTTTTGCTCCTTTGGTAACTATTTCCAAAGAAAAATCAGGCGGTCACCGCCTTTCTGTAAATAAAATTATTTGGTTGGAAAAGGAAGAACGATTAATTTCCTGTGGTGACGACCGGATGATTTACGCATGGAAAATTGAAAAAACCTAATGATATGAAAAAACTAATGATGCTTTTGTTTGTTCCCCTGTTCGGATGGGGGCAATCTTTTGAAAAAGGAGCCCAGGTGGTTGATTTTTCACCCGGGTTTTTGTTGTTATACACCAAAATCAAAGAAACCGGACAAACGGCCTATGAAAAAGACACCACTGCGGCCTTTGTGTTTCCTGTTTCTTACGAATACGGTATTTTGGATTGGTTGTCGGGCGGAGGTTTTTTCCGCTTCAACAATTTTATTGAGGGCGATTCGAATAATTTTCAGGCTACCGGCATTGATGCGGGAGTACTGGTTAATTTTCATTTCCTCAGAAGCAAAAGAGTGGATTGGCTGGCCGGCATCGCCGGAGGTTATTCCTACTTTAAGATCAAAGCCAATGATGTTTCCTCCAATGAAGCAACCGGAGGCGGATCAAATTTCGGGATCTACACAAAATTCAGGTTTTATTTCAACGACCATTTCGGGATGCATCTTGATCTGGGCCGCTGGAACCTGAATTATCCCTCCATAAAATTCAAATCAGGAACCGACCCCGATTACCGCATTCACCTCCAGGGTGCCGGTCCGAATATTGGTCTGGGATTCCAGTATAAATTTTAATCCGGATATTTCTGGCAAAATCTTTTGAAGTTTTAAAATTCCGGGAGTTCAGGTTTTTCCTGATATCCCGGTTTTTTCTTACCTCCGGAATTCAGCTTCAGTCTACCGCCATCGGCATTCATATTTACCGCCTTACCGGCGACGAATGGGCTATTGGTCTGGCGGGACTGGCAGAGGCATTACCATTTATTGTTTGTTCGTTTTTTACCGGGTATATAGCCGACCGGAACGACCGGAAAAACATTATTTCGCTGAACTTTGTTTGCCTGCTTTTACAGGCAGGTTTTCTTTACTACCTTTCCTGTAACGATTCCGAATTTTTAAGAAATAAAGGACTGTTTGCCCTGTATAGCGGGGTGGCACTTTGGGGAATAATAAGATCTTTTATGGGACCCGCCATGGGAGCCCTGCTTACCCAGATTGTGCCACGCCAACATTATGCCTCTGCCACATCATTAAGCAGTTTGTCATGGCATCTGGCCGCCATTTCCGGTCCGGTTGCCGGTGGATTTCTCTGCGCCTGGTTTTCCTTTGAAACCGTTTACATGATAAACGGGGCCATTATTCTACTGAGTTTTATTTTGTTTTTTCCCATCCGCAACAAAGGAATACCGGAAAATACCCCCCGGGGGAAACTGTTTAAGGAACTGGCAGCCGGACTGCGCTTTGTGTATAGCACGAAGGAAATTTTCGGAGCCATCTCACTCGACATGATTGCCGTTTTGTTTGGTGGTGCAGTAGCCATGCTTCCGGCTTTTGCCGATCAGATAATCATTTCATCCTTTGAAAACGGGACCGAAATCGGATTGATTCGCGCCGCGCCGGCCATAGGAAGCGTAATTATGTCGGTATGGCTGGCTTATCATCCACCCACGAAAAACTCAGGGAGAAAACTCATGATTGCGGTGGCTCTTTTTGGAATATTTACCATTCTCATTGCGCTTTCCAAATGGCTCTGGTTATCGTTTCTGCTGATGTTACTGGCAGGGGCTGCGGATAACATCAGCGTGGTAATCCGCCACACCACCATACAACTACTCACACCCGATGAAATGCGCGGAAGGGTAATGGCAGTAAGCGGCATTTTTATCGGCTCCTCCAATGAAATAGGGGCTTTTGAATCTGGACTTGCCGCAAGGCTCATGGGTTTGAGGGCATCGGTAATATTCGGCGGAGCCATGACCCTGGCCAGCATCGCATTCATCCAGAAAATCTTTCCCCAACTGGAAAAAATGGAATTGAAGGATTAATAATAATTTATTGCTATTATTGAAACAAATTTCAGTACATGGCCGAAACCAAAAAGTACTCCATTCAGCAATCGTTCTTCGAAAAGGTGAAGGCCATGACGCCCCCTGCCCTTTCCCTGCCCAATGAAATCAGTGAAATACTTGAGATCAG
>ERZ869936.469-NODE-469-length-38114-cov-6.862529_pt1 | contig 38114 bp, 26 predicted proteins | sample MGYA00520876_ERZ869936 | MGnify/ENA primary metagenome ERZ869936 (study PRJEB32218, sample SAMN09650985) | biofilter metagenome | isolation source: enrty point of leading RO module | place: Saudi Arabia: Thuwal, RO plant located on Red Sea | collected 2016-02-17 ... | reverse complement strand
CCTCCCTCGCCCCATGATTAATCCCGCAAGTGCGGGACTCTAACCATCCCGATACTTTTCGGGAGAGCTAAGGAGGAATATTTTTCAATGAACGAATTAAGGGAGGCAAAAATAATAAAAAAACACACAACATCTAAAAATATAGGTAAAAAACCTGAAATCACCACCCTGATTTTCAAGGATTTGTCGGGAAATGGAGGAAGCCTTTTTTTTTGGGAAAGTTTAGTTTTTAGACTATTAAATCTGCCAGTCCCTTAGGCAAATTGTATCTTTGCCCCTCAAATTAAATACTATGTCGCTTCTTGTTGTCGGAACTGTTGCCTTTGACTCTATAGAAACCCCCTTTGGAAAGGCCGATAGAATTATTGGCGGGGCTGCTACTTACATAGGAATCTCAGCCTCTTATTTTACCCAAAAAATTAATCTGGTTTCAGTTATTGGGGAGGATTTTCCCCAGGACACTATAAATCTCCTGGAATCGAAAGGAATCAGTACTTCCGGTTTACAAAAAATCCCGGGCGGAAAAAGTTTTTATTGGTCAGGGAAGTATCACAACGACATGAACACGCGTGATACCCTGGTTACAGAACTGAATGTGTTGGCGGATTTTGATCCCGTTATTCCGGAACAATATCAGGATTGTGATTTCCTTATGCTGGGAAACCTTAGCCCTTCGGTTCAAATGAAAGTAATAAACCAACTTCGCAGCCGTCCCAAACTTGTGGTTTTGGATACCATGAACTTCTGGATGGACATCGCTCGGGAGGAATTGAAAGCGGTTATGAAAAAAGTTGATGTTCTTACCATTAATGATGCTGAAGCCCGGCAACTGAGTGGGGAATACTCTCTGGTTCGAGCGGCCCAAAAAATTCTCGGCATGGGTCCTAAAGTACTTGTGATAAAAAAAGGAGAGCATGGAGCTCTTTTGTTTAATAAGGAAGAAGTGTTTTTTGCACCGGCCCTTCCTCTGGAGGAGGTATTTGATCCCACGGGAGCAGGCGATACTTTTGCCGGAGGATTTATTGGCTATCTGGCCAAAACCCGTGATATTTCTTTCGAGAATATGAAACGGGCTATTATTCTTGGCTCTGCCATGGCCTCTTTTTGTGTGGAAAAATTCGGAATAGAGAGAATTAAGGAATTAACCCAGGATGAACTTGACGACCGGGTACAGGAATTTATAGATCTGGTTCAGTTTGATATATCCCTTGCCTGAAGGAATCAGAACTTCAAACCCATAATACAAATATCATCTACCTGATCCAGGCCTCCTTTCCATTGCAGGAATGTTTCTTCGAGTGAATTTTTTTGGATGGCTATGGGCTGACTGGAAATTTCAACCAATAGTTTTTCAAAGGGTTTGTATTTGAATTTTTTCCCCTTTGGACCCCCAAACTGGTCAGGGAATCCATCCGTGGATAAATATAGCATATCGCCCTTTGAGGGCTTGATGGAATGAAGGGTAAATGATTTCTCCTGGTCCCTGAAAAATGCCCCAATGGGAATTTTGTCTCCCATAAAAACGGTGAGTTGCTCACCACTTACGTGGTTTACGCTTTGGTAGGAACACGAAAAGGTGAGCAGGTTGTTTCCCGGATCATAACAACAGAGGGAAATATCCATTCCATCCTGTATGGATGTTTCATCCTGGGTTTGATGGAGTGCTTTACTTAAAGATAAATTCAATTGTTTTAAAATTTTGTCAGGAGAATCTATTCCTGGTTCCTTCACCGCCTGATTGAGCAGGCTACTTCCCACCAAACTCATGAAAGACCCCGGAACCCCATGTCCGGTGCAGTCGGCAACGGCAAAGTATATTTTTTCCCCGATCCTTTCCATCCAGTAAAAATCACCACTGACAATATCTTTAGGATGATAATAAATAAAGGCCTCCTTGAAAAAATCAGCAATCAGGTTGTCGGGAGGAAGCACGGCTTTTTGAATCCTGCGGGCATAGCGAATGCTGTCGGTAATGTCTTTATTTTTTAATTCAATGATTTGATTTTTTAGGTCAGCATCTACTTTTTGTTCTTCGATTATTTTTTTCTGAAAAGAAATTACCCTGAGGCGGGTATAGATAAAAATGGAAAATCCAACCAGGAAAACCAAGCCAATCAAAACAGAAATCAAAATGGTTTTTTGTTCCGATAACTGGGTCTGGTGCCTGAGGTCTTTTTCCTTTTCTTCAAATTCTTTTTTCCGGAGTTCACTTTCAAATTCCATCTGCATCCTGGTTTCGGTTAGCTTTCTTGCACGGTCCAGATTTGAAACGGAGTCGGAATAGGCTTTGAAAACGGAAAAATAATTCAGGGCATCCTCCCATTTTTTTGCTTTTTTGAAACTACGGTAGAGGGTGTTTGAGGTTTCAATGATGAGTTCTGGGGACTTTATTTTTTTTGCCAGCTCATACCCTTCGGTGCCATACTTGATGGCGAGGTTGTGTTTGTTTAAGCCCGAATAGAGGTTTCCTATGTTGCTCAGATTTATGGCAAGATCATAGGAGACGCCCATTTTTCGCTGAATTTCCAGAGCACTCAAAAAGAAAGATAATGCCTTTACGGTGTCGCGTTTAGCGCGATACACGGCTCCAACGTTAATTAAAGATTGGGCATAACCAGCAGGATTTTTGGCCTTGTCGCGAAGCTCAAGGGCCTGGTTTAAGGGCTCCAAGGCCAGGTCGGGTTGGCCGGTTTCAAGATAGATAGATCCAATGTTGTTGTAGGCAAGGGCAAGCCCTGAATAGTTTTTCATGCTTTTTTTAATCTCCGCGCTACGGAGGTAAAACTGCATGGCATTTTTGTAATCTTTTTGCGAATGAAACAACAAACCAATATTATTGGTGGTTGCGGCAATGTTTTCTGAGTCAGGAATTTGTTCAAATATGAAAAGTGCTTTCTTATAATGTTTCAGGGCTTCTTCCAGATTGCCCTGCAATTGGTAAACATAGCCAAGGTCGTTATGGCTTTTTCCTTCCCATAACCGGTCTTTAACCTGCACGAAAAGATCCATAGAGATAAGAAATGCATTTTTTGCCTCTTCATACTTTCCGAGATCGGTTGAAGCATAACCAATATTAAACCAGGCCAATGCCATTGCATTTTTGTCCTCTTTTTTCTTAAAGCAATCAAGGGCCTTTTTTGAGAAATAAAGACTCGAATCGTAGTGGGTGGTTTGAAAATGTTCGGCAAGGGCAAGGAAAATATTTCCACGCTTCAAAATATCTTTTTCTTTGCCTAGGGCTTGTCGAAGACTGTCTGTATTCCCGATTAAAGGGAATGAAAAACAAAAAATGGAGAAGAATAGAAGAAAGTATCTAAAGGGCATAGATAAAAAGAAACCCCTTTGCAGGGGTTCCGGGGAAAATTATTTTTCTTCTTTACTGTTGTCTTTCAATGGCTGGTCTTCCATTGGGCCATCACCGGTGTTTTCTTTGGGTGCTTTCTTTTTGGCAAAATTATAGCCTACCATAATTTCATGGTTACCACCGGTGTATTGCGACAATCCGCTAATGATGAAGTCATAAGAATAGCCGATAACGTATCCTGTTTTCATATTATATCCTGCCATTACGGCAACGGCATCACCGGTTCTGAAAGAGGCTCCGATGTTGAAGCTGTTTTTGATTCTGAGGTTGGTATTAAAATCAAGCTGGGTTGGGGCTCCGGAAACCTGTTTAATAAACAGGGAAGGCTCCAAAAACACTTCTTCAGCCAGCATTAAGCGGTAGCCGGCGTTAAAAAAGATGTGATTGCGCTGCTGAACTACATAATTGCTGTCGTTGGATGAAATTTTTAATGGAATTAGTTCCGGAAGAGCAAGGCCGGCCCAAAATTTTTCAGTCCGGTACATTATGCCAAACGAGGCATTGGGAACATAGGTTTTAAAATTGTTGTTTTGTGAATATAAAACAGGATCGGTATTGCCTTTGGAATCCCAAACCAGGCTATCGGTATTCAGATGGAAACGATAGAACATGGCACCCAAACCAAAGGATAGTTTTCCGTCCTTGCCGGTTTGAATCATATAGCTATAGGTTCCGTTGATTCCCGTTTTGGAAATGGGACCAAAGCGGTCGTTAAGTAAATACCCTCCCAAGCCCATTTTGTCGTCCATAAAAGAATTATTATAACTAAGTGTTTGGGTTCTTGGGGCGTATTGCAGGCCACTCCATTGGGTGCGTGCAAAAATCCGAAGGGGCGCAAATTCATTGTCCATTCCTGCCAAGGCAGGGTTTAACACAAACTCATTCTTCATGAATTGGCTGAACATGGGAAGCTGCTGGGCAGACACCTGGCCAAAAACCATTCCGGCAACCAGGATAATCGATTTTATGATGTTCTTTTTCATAGTCTTCTTTTTTTTAGGTTACCGGAGAATGGTAAATGTTCCTTTCATGGGTTCTGCATTCGGACCTAGCCGGAGCACAAACATATAAACCCCTCCCGGGAGTTTTTTACCGGCCTCGGTGCCATCCCAGTCATTCTTGTAATCATCGTTTTTATACACCAGATTTCCCCAGCGATTGTAAACTTCAACACCTATTTCAATCCCGTTTGTTGTGTAATAATCCAGGTTTTCGATAACCCAGAAATCGTGGATTCCATCACCATTTGGCGAGAAGGCATTGGGAATAGTAACACATTGGGGAATCGTGATATCTGTCAGGGTAAATTTCGCGGAATCAACACAACCGTTGAAGTCGGTAATGAGAACCGAGTATGTTCCTGCCGGAACATTCAGGATGGAAGAAGAGGTTTTCCCGTTCGACCACTGGTAGGTGAAGGGCGCCGTTCCTCCTGAAATGGTTTTTATCCGGCAAAAACCATCGCTGCGTTTACAGGAAGTGTTTGAGGAATCCTTTGTAAAAACAATGGGTGATGGTGATGTTAATGTAACAGCAATATTTTGGGAACATCCGGCCGAATCGGTAACCGTAACGGTATAGGTTCCTGCACTTAGGTTAGAAGCTGTAGGCGTAACCTGGGCGGGATTGGAATTCCATAAATAGGTATAAGGGGCCGATCCACCAGAAACACTAACCATGGCAGAGCCGGAATTTCCGGAGGCACAAAGGGGGTTAGTGTAGGAAACATTCAGATTCATTGTGTTTACGGTTCCCACATTGGCAATTTGCGTGGTGCTGCATCCGTTGGCATCGGTTACTGTAACGGTGTAAGTTCCGGGAACAAGAGCCACGGCTGTTTGAGTAGTTTGTGAGAAGGGATCGCTCCATTGGTAAGTAAAAGGTGAAGAGCCCCCGTTTGTTGTTGCTGTTGCTGTTCCGCTATTGCTGTTGCCGCAAACCGCAGGCGTAGAATTGGTGGAAACCAAAAACAAAGGATTTACATTCACATTTGCCATCGCAGTGGCAGTACAACCATTTGAAGCCGTACCTGTAACTGTATAGGTAGTTGCTGTAGTCGGGTTGGCAGTTACCACGGTTCCCACCGTTGAACTTAAGCCCGTTCCCGGCGACCAGGTATAGGTATTGGCTCCGCTGGCGGTAAGGTTGGTAAAGCTGCCCTGACAAATGGCTATCTGGTTTGGTGTAACCTGAACATAGGGAGTCTGACCAACCGTAATGGTAAACGAAGCCGTGGAAATAGGACAGCCGGTGGCAGATCCGATGACGGTATAGGTGGTTGTAACCGAGGGGTAAGCCAGAACCACCGAGCCGGTTGTGGCACTAAGACCAAAAGAAGGCGACCATGTATAGTTTATCGCTCCCGAGGCAGTCATGGTAAGAGTATCACCGGTACAAAGAAGCGGGTTGTTTGGGGTAACTGAAACGTTAGGCGGAGGATTTACCAGAATAAGTGCAAAGGCCGTATCAGAACAACCATTGGCAGCAATGGCAATTACTCCATACGAAGTGGTTACGGTAGGAGCCGCATTTACGGTGGTGCCGGTTGTTGCACTCAGTCCTGTAGAGGGAAACCAATTGTAGCTTACGCCTCCACCGCCGGTTAAGTTTACATTATTACCCTGGCAAATTACCGCCGAAGTCGGGGTAACGGTTGCTGTGGGTGATGGAATGGGAGTAAGGGTAAATGTTGCAGTTCCGGTGCATCCGTTGGTGCTTCCGGTAACAGTATAGGTTATGGTGCTTGTTGGTAATGCATTTACCGTGGTTCCAACCGTAGAACTTAGTCCGGTAGAAGGTGCCCAGGAATAGGTGGTAGCTCCGCTTGCAGTAACAGGCATGGGTGCATTATCGCAAACATTTGTGCTCGACATGCTTACTGTCACCGTTGGATACGGTGTAACAGTTACTAAAGTTGTTGCAGAATTTGTGCATCCGTTGGGATCGGTTCCAACCACGGTATAGGTTGTGGTTATGGTAGGAGATGCAGAAACAGAAGAGCCTGTGGTGGCACTTAATCCGCTAGAAGGCGACCAGGAATAAGTGCTGGCACCTGTGGCGTTTAACAAAAATGAATTACCAATACAAAGAAAAACAGAGGGCGGATTTACCTGCACATTAGGAGCAGGTAGAACGGTTATTATCATAGTGTCGGAACTGGATGGACAAACCCCATTGCTGGTTGTCCACACAAATGTGTTGTTTCCAACGCTCAGTCCGGTTACCTGCGAGGTAGGATTGTTGGGGGAAATAATTGTTCCTGTTCCTCCAATGAGTGTCCAGTTTCCGGTTCCAATTACCGGAGCCGTTCCCTGAAACATGGTGGTTGAACTGGGGGCACAAATCTGAATGTCGGGACCCGCCTGTGCAGGGGAGGGAGGGGAGTCTACAAAAATTCTAACGGTATCTGCCGAGGCCGGGCAAGGGTCGTTGGCAATGTTCCAGATTAACACATTAGGACCGGGCGATAAATTGGTAATGGTTGAATTGGCCTGATTGGGATTGGTAACTACTCCTCCTCCGGTTACAACGGTCCAGGCCCCTGTTCCGATGGTGGGGGTATTGGCGGCAAGGGTAGTTGAGGATTGACAAATATTTTGATCCGGGCCGGCATTCGAAGTGGTGGGAGGGGCGTTTACGGTGATATAATTAGTTTGAGTAAGCGTATTGGTTCCTGAACCATTGCTTACGGTAAGTGTTACAGTATAAACTCCGGGATTGGGGTAGGTAACCGTGGGATTTTGTGCGGTGGAGTTAACCGGATTTCCTCCGGGAAAGCTCCAGTTCCAGCTGGTTGGGTTATTGGTGGAAAGGTCGAAAAAATTAACCTGGCCTCCCTGGCAAATCAGGACCGGAGTTCCGTTAAAATTGGCAACAGGAGCCTGGGAAAAGAGGGTTGAGGATACCCCAAAAACCATCAGGGCGAGGAGGGTGTAAATTCTTGGCGTCATATCAAAAAACTTTTAACAGACCAAGATAGAAAAAAATCAAAAACGGGAGGGATTTTATTTCATATACCTGCTAATCTGGCTCCCTGCTTAAAAGAGGGGAAACCCGATCCTAAACCCGCTGTTTATCTGTATGTTGCTGGAAAAGGCCATTACAAAATCTACCCGCACAATCCGTAGTTTTTCCAGGCCGAAATAAACTTCAAGATATTGGGGCAGGGAAGGGGAAGACAGGTAATGAACCCCGCCTATTTCTGAAAGTTTCAGTTTTCTGATTAAGGGAAATTTGTTCAGGATAAAGCCCCCAAACCGGTGTTCAAGGTGGGCCTCAATATAAGCGTCGTTGGTGGAGTAGGCATAATAATCCAGCAGATTGAACTGTGCCAAACGGAAGTCGGAATAGATGGTCTGGTTGCCGCCAAAGTGATGAAAGTCCATGAACTCCATGGTTTTGGAAGAAAAGAATTTTCCCACCGAAACGGAATAACGGGAAGTTCCCAATAATTTTAGTTTTACCCGGTCGCGGACCGAAACACGAATTTCATCGAAATCCATTTCCGAACCCAAAACCCCGGGGATGGCTTTGGAATAGGAAAGGGAAAGTGTAGGATATTTCGAACCCAGTAAAATCTTCTGATTCGGACGGGTATAATATTTCTGACCGAAACGGATTCGCACGCTTCCCTCTACCTTGAAAATCCGGTTTGTGGCAAACCCCGGAAAAAAGTTGTCGTCTGGATCTAAAGGGTCGTTGGAAGTATATTCCCTCTTGGCCAGATTTCTCCAGGTATATTGGGTTGTATTGAATAAGGGAGAACGCTCGGCATATTCAAAGCCGGTTTTTACATACAATCCATTAATAATTTCAAAATCGTGTTCCGCATAAACAAATGATTTCTGAAAATATTTGGCGAAGTTTTGTTCTGCCAGCAGGGAATAAAAACTATTTACCAGAGGGCCAATGGGGCTGTCCTCATTGTATTGAGGCTGGGTTTGTCCGGCTTTAATAATTATCCGGGAAAACCGGGAGGGGTTATAGAGGAAATTCCACCCAGCCTCGTAGGTTAGCGCACGGTCTGAAAATCCGTAATAAACAGCAAGGTCAAGATCGTACTCCCGGTTTTTTTCCAGTTGTTTTTCCAGCCCGGTTTCAATGCCCGCGTTAAATCCCCTGACGGTATTAAACCGGACATTTCGGGCCATGGGACTGAAATAGAATTCTCTTTTTTTATAGCGTTGGTTATAGGTGTAGCCTGCAATAAATAATTTTCCCAGGGTAATTTTGTTGCTGATACGGTCAACCGAATCCAGATAGGGTTTTGATGTTCTGATTTTTTCGAGGCTGTCTCTTTTTTGGTAATCACGCACTTCCTCGGGGGTAAGAGGTACCGGTCGGGTATCCTGCCAGTAGCCGCTGTCTTTTTGATTGGCGTTTTCCTGAATTTTCATTTCCTCAGGGCCAAAGAATTTTTTGGGGAGCTCGGGGTCAATTACATAATTAGCATTTACACCAAGATAAATTCCATTGCCCTGAATCCCCAATACATTAAAGGTGAATTCAAATTTATTGGACAAGACCATCCAGACATCTTTGTTCACGGGAAAATGCACCTGAATGATGTTGAGCGTATCCACAAAATCTATTTGCGCGTCTTTGGTCAGCCTGAGCTCGGTAGAATGGATCTTCCAGGTATTTTCAATGATGTAAATATATCCGCTGAAACAGGGGTCGTTTTTCCTTTTGGGGATTACTTTGATTTTGTTGATCATCTCCCCGTTTTCAAAAAAGGTTCCTTCGAGTTTGTACCTGTAATAGAAAAGGGCGTTGTTGTTGATGGGAGAAACAAAACCGCGTTCGCTCAAGCCCCCAACTTCTATTATGTTCTGATAAAAGTTAAACAACATGTCGGAAGCCCTGTTGTAACTGAAGGCCCGGTTGTTGCCGCTGACCTTCGAGGACACCATTTCTTCCCTGATTTTGTCGGGTTGGCGGAAATAAAATTTACTCACCGATTCCGACAGGTAAACTATTCCGGTGGCGGTATCAATATCGCCCTCTGGATCGATCTCAATACCCATTATTTTTTTTGGGTATTTGGTTACTTTCTGAACCCCTTTTATATAAACATCGCAGGAGAAAGTATTTACCTGTTCCAAATGATATTTCCGCTTTTTTATGGCATTCCGGATAACCTGATAGGCTGGATCTTCGCCATCTCCCTTGATGGTAACTTCCTTTAAATTGTAGGTCTCCTCAAGCAGCACAATGTTTTTTTCGATGGGAGTCCCTTTCAGCTCAATTTCAACGGTCTGCGATTTGTAGCCCACCATCCTGAAAACCAACTCGTGTTTTCCATCGGGAAGGTCCAGGGCGTATTGACCCTGGATGTTGGAGGTGGTGGAGCGGTTCGAACCCTTAACATAAATATTCACGAAAGGAAGTGCCTCTCCCATGGCATCCTTCACTTTTCCTCCCACCTGAGTCGCAAAACTGCTGGTGAGGCAAAAAAATCCTAATGCTGTAATAATTAACCGAATTGCCAAGAGACAATAATTTCAGCGAATTTACAAAATGAATAATCAGGTAGTAAGAATAACATGATTGTGCTATCTTTACCTGACATTTCGGAAACATGTTGCGGTCTCTGTTTTTTGGACTAATTCTCACTTTTGCCCTTCCCGGCAAATCCCAGGTTTTTGACAATTTTTCCGATGGAAATTTTACGGCTAATCCTACCTGGAGCGGCAATGATTCTGTTTTTATTGTAAATCCGGCTTTTCAGCTTCAGCTTAACTCTTCCGGGGCTTCCACCAGTTACCTCTCAACACCCAACACCCAGGCTTTGGGAAATTGTGAATGGAATTTCTGGATCCGTCAAAATTTTTCACCCTCTTCCAGTAATTATGGCCGGGTTTATCTGGTTTCTGATCAACCTGACCTTGGACAGCCTCTAAATGGTTATTATCTTCAATTCGGGGAAGCACTGGCTAACGATCAGGTTGAGCTTTTCAGACAAACAGGAAACACTTCCGTTTCTGTTTGCCGGGGAACCACCCTTATCGCCAACGCTTTTGCCATCCGGGTTAAAGTTACCCGAAATGCCACGGGCTTATGGACCCTTTTCATTGATCCCGCCGGCGGGGTTAATTATGTTCAGGAAGCCAGTGGAACCGATATTGTTCACGGCAGCACAAGTTTTTTTGGTGTGCGTTGCGTTTATACCAGCTCCAATGCTAACAAGTTTTACTTTGACGATTTTTACGTAGGGCCTGTGGTGGTTGATACCTTTCCACCCCGCATCGATAGTATTGCCGTCCTTTCCCCAAACCGGATTGATGTTTATTTCAATGAGGCCGTGGAACAAAACTCTGCATCGAATACCGCAAACTATAATATCAGCGGTGGCATTGGTTTTCCCATCACCGCCACCCGCAATGCAAATAATCTTAATCTGGTTCACTTATCCACAAACACCATTGTTCAACAGGGCTACTATTCCCTTTCTTCAGCCAATATTGCCGACCTCACAGGGAATGTTAAACCCTCCGGTATCGATACTTTTTTTTACAGCATTGCCGCACCCCTTGATGTGGTAATTAATGAAATAATGGCCGACCCCGATCCTCCAGTACAACTTCCTAATGTTGAGTATATAGAACTTCACAACCGAACGCTTTTGCCGATACTCTGCAAAAAGTGGACGATTACGGTGGGAACCAATGTAAAAACCATTCCTAACCTGATTATTAAGCCGGATAGCTTTTTTGTGCTGACTACTGTTACCGGAGCCAATTTGTTTTCCGGCATCCCTGTAAAGGGAGTCACGAGTTTTCCTGCGCTTACCAATACAGGAAATACGATTACCGTTCGCGATTCTGCCGGGCTGGTAATTCATACGGTTTCCTATACCGATAAATGGTACAATGATCCACAACGGGCCGATGGCGGATTTTCGCTTGAGCAAATCGATCCGGGAAACCCATGCGGTGGCATTAATAACTGGCGGGCTTCTTTGTCACTTTCCGGTGGAACTCCGGGAAGACGAAACTCTGTACTTGGTTCCAATCCGGATAATCAGGCACCCGGAATTTTACGGATCGGGGTTAATGCACCCGATACCATCATTGTTTATTTCACAGAACCCATTCACATTTTTCAGTCGGCTCTCTGGAGTGTTGATCAGGGAGTGGGAACCCCCGTTTCCGTAACGCCACAAGCCCTTGACAAAAGCAACTTCAAGGTTGTTTTGCCTGTCTCTATCCAAAGCGGAATAATTTACACATTAACCGTTTCAGGTGTTTTCGGTGATTGCTCCGGGAATTTGATTCCTCAGGCCATAACAGGGAGGTTTGGACTTCCTGAACCACTTATGCCCAATGATATTGTTATTAATGAATTGTTGCCTGATCCCAAAGACGGAGGCGTAGAATTTGTTGAAATTTATAACCGGTCCGGAAAAATTCTTGATCTGAAGAACACTTCCATTGCAGAACAGGATACGATTACCCTTCTTTTTTCTTCATCCGCCACGCTTTCTACCACCGGATTTTTATTTTTCCCGGGTGAATACCTTTTGTTGTCAACAAATAAATCCATTGTTTGCACGCAATATTCCTGCCCCTCCAAAATAAACTACATCAACATGACATCTATGCCCTCCCTGAACAATTCGGGAGATGTTATTGTGATAAAAACCGCAGGAAATACCGTCATCGATCGTGTGGCCTATTCCGAGAAATGGCATTTCCCCCTGTTGGCTTCAACCAAAGGAGTTTCGCTTGAAAGAATTCATTTTAATGAGCCATCGCAGAAAAAGTCAAATTGGCACAGCGCATCCGAAAATTCAGGGTATGGAACCCCCGGTGCAAAAAATTCCCAGTTCAGCGAGGGCAAAGGAGGAGGAACTATCAATCCATTCCCCGAGGTGTTTTCTCCCGATAACGACGGATTTCAGGATGTAATTCATTTCAATTACGAAATGGACCTTCCCGGTTATGTAGGAAATGCCGTGATTTATGACAGCAGGGGAAGAAGAATTAAGAATCTTGTGCAAAATGAATTGCTCGGACTTGAAGGTCAGTTTAACTGGGATGGAATAATGGAAGATGGAGGAAAAGCGCCCATCGGCCTCTATATTTTATTTTTCGAAGCCTTCCATCAGGACGGGAAAGTTGTTTCCAAAAAACTCTCATTCGGCATTGCCATAAAAACCGGGAAATGAACCTGAAAAATTTTTTTGTCTTTTTTGGGGTGATTCTGTTGCCTCCTTTTCTGAAAAGCCAAACTAAAAATGTTTTGTTTTTAGGGAATAGCTACACCTACTCAAATAACCTTCCTGTTATTATTCAGGGATTGGCTAATGCCAATGGGCAGACATTTACCTTCGATCAAAATACGCCGGGTGGCTATACGCTTCAGGGACATGCTACAAATTCCCTGAGCCTTTCCAAAATTGCACAGGGTGGCTGGGACTATGTGGTATTGCAGGATCAAAGTCAGCGCCCTTCCCTTGATTGTACCTATGTAATGCAAAATGTTATTCCCTATGCCGTTTATCTCGATAGTTTAATTGGAGCTGCTAATTCCTGCACCCAAACACTTTTTTTCCAAACCTGGGGCAGAAAGTACGGCGACGGGATGAACTGTCCTTCATACCCTCCGGTTTGTACTTTCTCCGGAATGCAGAACAGACTAACCACGAACTATAAATGGATGGCCGACACGGCCAAAGGAATTGTTTCCCCTGTGGGAGAAGCCTTCCGGCTTTCCATGCAAACCGACAGTAACATTAATTTGTATACCGGAGATTATAGTCATCCCTCGCTCGAGAGTAGTTACCTCGCTGCCTGCGTGTTTTACGAGATTATCTTTAAAACTTCTGTCGCCGGAAATAGTTTCCTCAGTGGACTACCCTCGAATGTGGCCATTTTTCTTCAGAATATTGCCGGTCAGGTCGTAAGGGGTACTCCCAACTCCTGGAATCTGGGGATTCATGAACCCTGGGCCTGGTTCGACTGGCAGGAAGTGAATCAATCCGGACTCTGTATTTTTAGCCAGCACAGTTCAGCAGCCTTTTCACATTTCTGGAACTTTGGCGACAATAACACATCTACGGTTCCCAACCCGGTTCACCAATATAACTGGTCGCAGTATTTTCCGGTTTACCACCTTGTTTCCAATGCCTGCTCCAGCGACAGTTTTTATTTGGTAAATAATATCATTGGCCCTATGGGATTAACGGAAGGGAAGGAAATTAAAGTGCAGGTTTTTCCTAATCCTTCCAGGGGATCTTTCCAGTTGGATTTTTCAGACTCCGATGCCGAAATAAAAATTATCGGACTTAAGGGCGAAGTGCTTTGGACGAGTCGGATCCGACCCCTTCAAAAAATTTCCTGGAACACCCCAGGATGTTATCGCCTGGAGGTTCAAACAAAAAGCGGGCATTTTCAATTGCCCTTATTAATTATTCCTGAATAATATCCATGCTTGAAAGCGGTTGGAGCCGGGGAACATTTTTCAATTTGTGCTTTTCCTTCCTTTGCGTTTTAGGCACTCCCTTAGCCATAGCCTTGTTTGCCCAATCCGGTTTTACTTTGTGGATGGGAATCCTGGGTATTTTGGTTTATATACTGGAATTTTTCGCCTTTCAGTTTCTGCTCAAACAGGTTCGTTTCCGCTACGAGTTAAAAGTTCGGGGAACGCATTCGGGCCCTGATTATCCTTTTCCCAAAACTCCGGGCTGGCTGATTTCCTACGGGGTTTTGATGCGGATGATTTTCCGAATTGTTTTGATGATGTTTTCCCTTTCCGGGTTTGGGTTTGATCCTTCCGCCGAAGACTCTGATACAATATTTATTGTTGTCCTGGTAACCTCAGTTCTTGCTGAACTTGTAGTAGCCTGTCTGGTTTGGTTTGAATCGGGATTGTTTTACCAGGATTCTGAAGAGCCCGGGGAAAAGAAACAGCAACATGAAGCAAGAGAGAAGTGGTTTGCCACACACAAGAAAATCCTGCAAGATGGAAATGATTTCAGGGAATGGGCCTCAGTTCTGATACTGGCTCTTTTTGGCTGGCTGTTTTATATGGGCATTTGGGGAAGTTATGAAGCAGACATGAAAGCTTTTGCCCTGGCCCAATATCAAAGCGGGACTGATTTTGGGTGGACCGCCCTGGGGATAACAATCTGCGGGGTTTTGTTGGGTTTGTTTTTTCTGGTCCCCTTGAGGCTTGCGTATTGGATTGAGGAAGCCATTAACAAAGCCGACAAAAAATCAAGACGGAAATTGAATTTTTCCCTTTTCATTGCCATGCTTTCCATGACTGAGTATCCCTTGATTTCTGCCTGGAGAATTTACTTTCCGGAAGGTTTGTTTTGAGCCGGTTTTTTGAAGACGGGAACGGTGCTGCAGGGTTCACCATACATAATACTTGCGGCAACCGGCTTCAGGCGATGTGTGATATCCAGAAATGCTGAATCGGGAATGGGAATATCCCCGCACCCTTTAACAATAATTTTTTTGTCTCTGTAAATTTCAGGATCCAGCCGGTTGATAGCTTCACGGAATAAATGCCTTTCCATTTCTTCGGGACTACCCGGAAAAACCGAGGCACTGATTCCCGATAGTTTTGAAGCCATCAGCATATAAGCCCATACCGGGACAATGGCGTCGGCGGAGCAAAAAACCGCAACATGGGCATCGCGGAAATTTTCTGTGTCAAGCGATTCTAATGCTGCCCGATAATCTTTTTCTTTCAGGATTAATCCCTGAAACAGAAATTCCGAAAGGTCTATTGGCTTACGGGGCTTTTTATCATAAAATTCGCCCAGGTTTATTTCAATTAAACCGCTTGAGGCAACTTTATTTACTATAGCATCTTTCATTTACATGAATCCAAGTTCAACCTGAGCTACTTCCGACATCATGTTTTTTTCCCAGGGAGGCTCAAAAGTTATTTCCACCTTCGCCGATTTTACCCCGGGAACCTCGGCAATTTTGTTTTCTACTTCTTTAGGTAAAGTTTCGGCAACCGGACAATTGGGCGAGGTGAGGGTCATTTTTACTTTCAGATTGTTTTCATCGTCGAGATGAATTTCATAAATAAGACCCAGTTCCCAAATGTCAACCGGAATTTCAGGGTCGAAACAGGTTTTAATCATATCAATTACCTTTTGGGTAAGTTCGGGGTTGCTGGATATGATAATAGCGGGCATTTTTCTAAAAGTTTAATTTATGGCCTTCAGAGCCAGGGCATCTAATTTCATTTGTTTAACCATACTTACCAATCCGTTGGCCCGGGTAGGGGATAAGTGCTCTTTCAGTCCGATCTGATCAATAAAATGCAGGGGAGCATTTACAATTTCATCAGGCGACTGATCGGAAAGAACCCGTATCATAAGAGCCACAATTCCTTTGGGAATGGCCGCGTCGCTATCGGCAGCGTATTTTACTTTTCCCCCGGTAATTTCAGAGTGAAGCCAAACCCGGCTTTGGCAGCCTTTTATGAGTTTGTCATCGGTTTTTAACCGGGGATTTAATTCCGGCAAAGATTTCCCCAGTCCGATCAGGTGTTCGTATTTCGATTCCCAATCGTCGCCAAAGAATGAAAATTCTTCGATGATCTCTTTTTCTTTTTCCGGTATGCTCATTCCAGCATCTTTTTTGCCTTTTCCAGACCTGAAATCAACAGGTCAATTTCTCCGGGCGTATTATAGAAAGAAAGGGAAACTCTTACAGTTCCGCTCAATCCGAATTTACTCAGTAAGGGTTGGGTACAATGGTGTCCGGTACGAACCGCAATTCCCTGCTTGTCGAGAATCATGCCTACATCATAGGGGTGGGCATTTTTTAAGTTAAATGAGATTACCCCCGCCCTGTTTTTTGGCGATCCAAATATTTCCAGGCCCTCAATTCTATCGAGGCGGTGTAAAGCATATGTCATTAATCCCGATTCCATTTCTTCCAGTGTATCCCAGCCTATATCATTAATATACGAAATTGCTTCGGCCAATCCAATGGCTCCTGAAATGTTGGGGGTGCCGGCTTCAAATCGTAAAGGGCTTTCGGCGTAATCGGTTTTTTCGAAGGAAACTGTTTTAATGGTTCCTCCGCCAACCTGATAATTCGGAATCTTTTCAATCATTTTCCCGTCAATGTAAAGAACTCCGATTCCGGTGGGCCCGTAAACTTTATGTCCGCTGAAGCAGTAAAAATCAGCCCCCAGTTTTTTAACATCCACCTTCATGTGGGGAATGGCCTGTGCGCCATCGATTAAGACGGGAATGTTTTTTTTGTGGGCGGCGGAAATAATTTTTTCTACAGGGTTTAAGGTTCCCAGGGTATTCGAAACATGAACCACCGACACAATCCGTGTTTTTGGTCCCAAAAGATTATCAAGTTCAGATAGATCCAGTTCGCCGTTCGCCGTTACGGGAATAACACGAAGTTTTCCTTTTTTTTCCTCGCATAATAATTGCCAGGGCAAAATATTACTGTGGTGCTCCATTTCGGAAACCAACACTTCGTCGCCGGGCTCAAAATTCATTTTGCCTATGCAGGAAGCAACCATGTTTATGGCTGCCGTTGTTCCTGCGGTAAAAATTATTTCTTCGGGTTGTGCGGCATTCAGGTGTTGCATGATAACAGCCCGGGCATTTTCATACAGGGTTGTTGCTTCCTGACTAAGGGTGTGAACCCCTCTGTGGATATTGGCATTTTTTGAAGCGTAAAAATCTGTAATGGCTTCAATAACCGGCCTGGGTTTTTGAGCCGTAGCCCCGGAATCAAAATAAACCAATGGCTTACCGTTTACCTTTACCGAAAGGGCCGGAAAGTCGGATCTGATTTTTTCCAGTTTTTGGGCCGGTGTATTTTGGTCGGTAATCATCCGGCATGTGAAGTGTTTAAGCCCCCGACGATATGCCGGATTTTTTCAATAATGAGTTCCTTAAATTCTTCGTGGCGGATTTTTTCAAAAACTTCTCCGGCAAAGGCATGGAGGAGCAGGGTTCGGGCAGTTTCAATACCAAGGCCGCGGGAGCGGAGGTAAAACAGAGCGTCTTCATTCAATTTGCCGGTAGAGGATCCATGTGAACACTTAACATCATCGGCATAAATTTCCAGCTCAGGCTTGGCATTTACGGTAGCCTCATCGCCCAAAAGCATATTCTTGGACGATTGATAGGCATTTGTTTTCTGGGCATCACGACGCACAAAAATTTTTCCGTTGAAAACACCGGTTGATTTGTCAGCGGCTATTCCTTTGTACAATTGAAAGCTCTCGCATCGGGGCATAAGGTGGTCAACCACGGTGCGGGTATCTACATGCCGGTTTTTGGATCCTACAAAGAAACCGTTGAGGTGAGCTTCGATATTTTCCCCATTGAGAAACAAGGAGAGGTTGTTTCTGATAAAAGTTCCACCGGTTGTAATGTTCATGGTGTCGTAAACACCTTTTTCCCCAATTTCCGATAATTGATGATTGATACGATTTCCCATTTCGCAATCGGTTTGCCAGCGATAATGGAACAGGGTAGCATTTTTGCCCACGAAAGTTTCCTGAACTTCGTTGCTTAAAATTTTGTGATTTTGCCGGAGGGTATCTGAAAATTCAATGATTCCTGCCCGGGTATTTTCTTCGGCAACAATAAGCAGGCGGCTTGATATCAGGGCAGGACTATCGGAAGAAATAAGATTGAAAACCACAATGGGTTTTTCAATGGAGCTTCCTTTGGCAATATGTATTACAAGACCTGAGGAGAAAATAGAATTATTCAGCTGACAAAGAGGGTCGGATGATGCAGTACTTAAGCGGCCTGTATTTTTTGCGTAAGGGCTGGTTTCCTCAAGAGGGACAATGCTAAGGCCCTTGGGAAGATTTTCAGGTACCTTGATAATAGTCCCGTTAAGCAAAAAAACAGACAAGGCATTGCCCGAGGCAAAGTCCTTAAACAAGTAAGTAAGGGCATCGCCCGGACTTGCGGCACTCTGTGGTTTGCCTGTTCCCAGGTTATTTAAGACGGATGTGAGTGGCGCATATTTGTAGGCTTCTTCTTTCCTTCCGGGCAATCCTGCCTTAAGGAAATTTTCGGTTCCGGTTTTTCTGAGTTGTGAAAATCCGTTTTCCTTGCAGGAATCAATCAGCTCCTTCAGGAAGGATTCCGCATCATTTTTTTTAAGGGGAGGGCTAAGCGTACTCATGCCTCAACAAATTCTTTTTTAATCCAGTCGTATCCTTTTGCCTCCAGCTCAAGCGCCAGATCCTTGGTGCCTGACTTTACAATTTTCCCATCGTATAAAACATGCACCACATCCGGCACAATGTAGTCGAGCAGGCGCTGGTAGTGGGTAATAACAATAAAAGACCGGTCTTTGGATCGCAGTTTATTTACACCGTTGGCAACAATCCTTAAGGCATCAATGTCGAGACCGCTGTCGGTTTCATCCAGAATACAAAGCCGGGGCTCAAGCACCGCCATCTGGAAAATTTCATTTCTTTTCTTTTCTCCACCCGAAAATCCTTCGTTTACGCTTCGGTTGGCCAGCGAGCCCTGCAGTTCAACCAGACTTTGTTTTTCCTTTATCAGTTTCAGAAATTCGGCAGCATCAATCGGACCAAGTCCTTTGTGTTCCCGGATTTCGTTCAGGGCCGTTTTCAGGAAATTTACATTGCTCACACCGGGAATTTCAACCGGATATTGAAAGGCCAGAAAAACACCTTCCCGGGCTCTTTCCTCCGGCGACATCTCCAGCAAATCCTTTCCTTCGTAAAGAACGGTTCCGGCGGTTACTTCAAAATCTTCTTTCCCGGCAAGTACCGAGGAGAGGGTGCTTTTCCCGCTTCCGTTCGGACCCATAATAGCGTGAACTTCTCCGGGTTTTACGGTTAAGGACAGGCCTTTGATAATTTTTTTCTCAGGAACTCCGGCGTGGAGGTTTTCAATAGTTAACATATTCGACATGATGAAATTTTGATTTTATCCAACGGACCCCTCCAGCGAAACAGCCAGTAATTTTCTTGCTTCCACCGCAAACTCCATGGGCAATTGGTTCAGTACTTCTTTACAATATCCGTTTACAATAAGGGCAACGGCTTTTTCAGTTTCTATGCCCCTTTGGTTGCAATAGAAGATTTGGTCTTCCCCAATTTTAGAAGTGGTGGCCTCGTGTTCAACAATTCCTGACTTGTCTTTAATTTCTATATAGGGGAAGGTGTGAGCTCCGCATTTGTCGCCCATAAGAAGCGAATCGCATTGCGAGAAGTTTCTTGCGTTTTTTGCACCCCTTGAAATACGTACCAGGCCGCGGTAAGAATTATTGCTTTTTCCGGCTGAAATTCCTTTGGAGACAATGGTGCTGCGGGTGTTTTTACCAATGTGAATCATTTTGGTTCCGGTATCGGCCTGTTGCATGTTATTGGTAACGGCAACGCTGTAAAATTCGCCCACGGAGTTATCGCCTTTTAAAATTACACTAGGGTATTTCCAGGTAATGGCAGAACCGGTTTCCACCTGGGTCCAACTTATTTTTGCATTTTCTTCGAGACAAATTCCGCGCTTGGTTACAAAATTGTAAACGCCTCCCTTCCCATCTTTGTCGCCGGGATACCAGTTTTGCACGGTGCTGTATTTTACTTCGCCGTTTTTGTGAGCTACAATTTCAACTACGGCAGCGTGAAGCTGGTTTTCGTCGCGCTGGGGAGCCGTACATCCCTCGAGATAGCTAACGTAAGAACCTTCATCGGCAATGATAAGAGTTCTTTCAAACTGTCCTGTTCCTGCTGAATTAATCCTGAAATAAGTTGATAATTCCATAGGACAGCGAACGCCTTTGGGGATATAACAGAATGAACCGTCGGAAAAAACAGCCGAGTTAAGGGCGGCATAAAAATTATCGGTGTGCGGAACCACGGAACCCAGGTATTTTTTTACCAGTTCCGGATGCTCATGCACAGCCTCACTAAAAGAACAGAAAATAATTCCTTTTTCGGCAAGGGTTTCCTTGAAAGTGGTTTTTACGGAAACACTATCGATAACTGCGTCAACGGCAATGTTTGATTCCATGCCCACCAAACGCTTTTGCTCTTCCAGCGAAATGCCCAGCTTCTCAAATGTTTTTAAAAGTTCGGGATCCACTTCGTCGAAACTCTTTACTCCTTCTTTCTTTTTCGGAGCTGCGTAATATATAATGTCCTGAAAATTTACCGGAGGATATGAAATATGCGCCCAGTGCCTGGGTTCTTCCATGGTAAGCCAATGACGGTAGGCCTTTAGCCTCCATTCCAATAGCCAGGCAGGTTCATTTTTTTTGGCGCTGATAAACCGCACAATGTCCTCACTAAGCCCCTTGGGAGCCGTATCCATTTCAATAGGATCAAACCACCCGTACTTGTATTCCGAAGCAATGTGTTCGTCTAATATTTGATCTGATTTTGCCACAATGTTTTTGTTTGTTTAAACTGCAAAGGATTCTCCACAGCCACAGGTTCTGTTAGCGTTGGGGTTAATAAATACAAAGCCCTTTCCGTTCAGTCCTCCGGTATAATCAAGCTGGGTTCCCACCAGATATAAAAAACTCTTTTTGTCTACTACAATTTTTATCCCCTTGTCTTCAAATACCTGGTCGCCTTCGCGCATGTTATGGTCGAATTCCAGTTTGTAGGACAGGCCGGAGCATCCACCCCCCTCAACGCCAACACGGATAAAGGTACCGTCAGTCCGCGCCTCCGCCTTCATAAGGGAGAGGGCATGATTTTTTGCGTTTTCAGTTACTGTTATCATTTTATACTGTATATCAAGGTTTTACAATTTTGTTTTTATTTAGAATCATTCTAAACCAGCATACAAAGATACCTAGAATTAGGTAATAAAACAAAGAAATTAACAAGGTTCTGGAGCATTGTTTAAAACCCTGGAGAGACTTAATTTCAGGGCATATTGGCTTACCTTTGATACCTAATCAAAAACACGTTCTCATGAAAAAATTTTACTCGCTGATTTTTTTATTTACCGCTGGCGTTTTTGGCTACTCCCAAAGCCAGCAGGGACCACTGAGTGTGGGAACCGCACAAAACGCTTCCTGTCCCTTTTCGTTTTCCAGTACGGTGGGCTACAGTCCTTTGTCCGGAGTTCTTGCTTCAGATAATGTTTATGCAACGGTTTCTCATTGCGATTGTTGCGACCAAAACACATTGTGTCTTTTTGCGGTAAATTTTAACTTTTCAATTCCGGGGACCGCTACCATCAATGGAATTTTGGCCGAAATTGAAAAGAAAGCCAGTATGAATGCCATGATTCAGGATAATGGTTTGATGTTGGTGAAGGCAGGAGTGCCGGTGGGAAACAATTATGCCACAACCAATAACTGGCCTTTTGTGGATACCTATGTTTCATATGGCAGTTCCACTGATTTATGGGGCACTACATGGACTCCTGCAGACATTAACAATCCCGGATTCGGGCTTGCCTATGCAACCATCAGTTATACCTGTTTTGGAAATGGGAATCCTGCAGTTTCTTCTATTGATCATATCCGCATGACGGTGTTTTATACGAATATTTCCACGGGGCAGCTTGAAGCTCAATCCAACGATCCCGATTACCTTTCTGTTTTTCCTAACCCTTCCCGGGCTGAGAACCTGAATATCGTTTCCCCTGCTTTAAACGGAAACGCTTTGCTTGAAATTTTTGATGCCGGCGGCAAGCGGGTTTTCAAAAAGGGTGACAGATTTTCAGGCGGGGTTTTTTCGCTGGAACCTTTGCAATTGCCGAAAGGATTTTATTCGGTTCGGATTACCACTTCCGAAAAAGTCCTTTCACACAAATTCATCATTCAATAAAAAAAGGCAAAACCCTCCGGACCTGCCGGGGGGTGATGCCTCCTGCCCTGATCACCGCTATTTGATCAGACTTACATGACCTGTATAAAAGTGCTGGCGCATTGAGAAATCGCGAAGCACTATTTTATAAACATATACATCCTGTTGGGCGATATCAGCGCCGCCCTGAACTCTTCCATCCCAGCCTTGTTCCAGACTGGTGGATTTGAAAATCATCATGCCCCAGCGATCGAATATTTCCATCTGGAACTCGGAAATTTCATTTCCCTTTCCCATGAAGATATCATTATGATTGTCTCCATTCGGGGTAAAGGCATTGGGGATATAAAAGGTAAACTCGGGTTCAATTTCTACTTTATGGGTTACGGTATCCCAACAGCCTGCCTGATTCGAGGTAATCAGCGTTACGGTATATTCTCCTTTTTGGGCGTAGGTGTGTGAAGGATTTCTCAATCCGGAGGTATTTCCATCTCCAAAATCCCAAAACCAGGTATCAGCGTTAAGCGATTGGTCAAAAAACCTGATGGTAGGTGCAAGCTGCGAAGCTTTGAAAGGATCTGCCGTAAAGGCTGCTGTCGGACTTACATTTACCACTACCTGAACGGTGGTGTTCGATGTGGTTGAACAACCAAAGGGAGATACAATGGTTACCGTTACATTATAGGTTCCTGTCTGTGTAAAGTTGTGAACCGGATTGGGTTGTGTGGAAGTGTACCCATCTCCAAAGTTCCAGCTAAAGGTACATCCGGTGGCATTGCTCGCTGCATCAGAGAAGAATACCGACACGCGGTCGCAACCGGTTCCGGCCTTTGGGCTTAAACTAATTTGAGGAACCGGGTACACAGTAACCGTGGTGGTTGCTGTTGCACTTTGTCCGCATTGGTTGGTTACTGTAATAGTATAAGTAGTGGTTGAGCTTGGATTAACATTTATGGGTCCGGGTCCGGTTCCCAGGTTATGACTCCAGGAATAAGTTACCGGTCCTGTAAACCCATGGGTAGTTGACGAAACGGAGGAGACAGCACCTGCGCAAATGTTTCCGGTATTCGAAACATGCAGATTCAGCGGACTCAACTGATAAACATAAATGGTTACGGAAGCTGCGGCACCGGTACATCCCTGCGCGTCGGTTACCACAACCTGATAGGTGGTAGTTGAGGTGGGTGATACCATATGCGATTGTCCGTTTCCTAACCCTTGCGACCAGGTATACTGGTAGCCTCCGTTACCACCGCTGGCATTGGCCGAAATGGTAACAGATTGTCCGGGACAAATGGTGTCATTGGCGGTTGCCACCATGCTCAATGGTTGAGGACCGTTTATGGTTACCGTGGTAACTGCGGCACAACCGTTGGCATCGGTAACGGTGAGGGTATAAACCCCGGCACTAAGTCCGGTGGCTGAGTTTCCGGTTTGAACCGGGCTTGTGTTCCAGGAATAAGTATAAGGACCATTTCCGCCGGCTCCGTTTCCTGTAGCCCAGCCGTTATTTCCTCCGGCGCAACTTACGTTTCCAACGCCGCTGATTTGCGAAACAACGGGAGAGGGCTGAGAAAGGGTAACATTTGCCATACTGGAGCAACCATAGATGTCGGTAATTATTACCTGGTAGGAACCGGCCGACAAACCGGTAGCAGTTTGTGTGGTTTGCTGGGGTGTGGTGTTCCAGCTATAGGTGAAAGGAGGAGTTCCTCCACTGGCATTTACCGTCGCATTACCGTTATTACCTCCGAAGCAACTGGGTTGTGTGCTGCTGAAAGCAGCTGTTATCTGAGGAGGTTGGGTTATGGTTGCGGATAAAGTTATGGTGCAGTTTTTTGCATCGGTAACCGTAACCTGATAGGTGCCGGCGCCAAGGTTTGCAGCAGTTTGATAAATCTGAGGAGGGTTGGTATTCCACAGGTATTGATAGGGTGGAGAACCTCCCGTTACCTGAACGGTTGCAGAACCCGATGTGTCTCCAAAGCAAGTGGCATTGTTGGAGGCAACTAAATTTATTTGTAATTGTGGAGGCTGGTTAATCAATACATTAAGTGTGGCGGTACATCCGGACGCATTGGTGACCGTTACAAAATAATTTCCCGCAGAAAGTCCGCTTGCAGTTTGGGTGGTTTGGCCGTTGCTCCATGCATAGGTGTAAGGGCCGCTACCTGTTGAAGGTGTAGACGTGGCCGATCCGTTGTTTCCTCCGAAGCAGCTTACATCGGTCTGACTTGAAGTGGCTGTGAAAACCGGAGGATTGGTAACAGTTATGGTTGTGGAAGTAGTACATCCTGCACCATTAGTTATGGTAACGGTATAGGTTCCTGCGGAAAGTCCGGTTGCCGTGGCGGTTGTTGCTCCGGTTGACCACAAATAGGTAAAGGGAGGCTGACCATTCGGATTGGCAGTTGCCGTTCCGTTGCTTCCACCGGTACACGAGGGTTGGGTGAATGAGGTTTGAACATTGCCCGGCATCCCGTTATTCAAAATGGTAACGGTAGCGGAACCTGTGCATCCTGTTGCATCGGTAACAACAACGGTATATGTTCCGGCAGCTAATCCATTGGCCTGGGCATTATTTCCTCCGCTGGGCGACCACTGATATGTAAAAGGACCGATTCCTCCGGTAACGGTGGCGGTTGCAGTTCCGTTATGTGCACCGCAGTTTGCATTAGTGCCGGTGGCGCTAACGGTAAATCCACCTACATATAAACAAAAGGCGTAGGTCTGGCTTCCGGTGAGCGGACAATTGTTGTCGGTTACGGTAATGGTAAAGCAATAGGGATTGGGAGAAATCTGGGCACTGGTTGGTGTCCAGGAAAAAGTTGCAGTAGGATTATTGCCCGGTCCAACATTCAGCGTGGCGTTGGGTATGGCATTATTCCAGGTAATCGTTAAGTTTTGGTTTTGGTCGGGATCAAAGGAATTGGTAAAGAATGTAAAAGGTGTATTGGCACAAACATTGGCCGAGAATTGTCCCGTGCCGTTTATTCCATTCAGAGAAGGGTTGTTGTTGTTGGATACCAGAGTCTGAATCTGGATATCCCGCATTACGGATCCTACTAACTGGTTATTCCGGTATTCTTCAACCTTAACAGCCATTACTGTTACCTGTTGCATGGTGGGTGTCATGCAGATATCACCGGTTTGTGCATTGAAAGAAACAGGAGGGTTTGAAGCCAGGGGCTGAGTAGCTGAATAAGGCGGGTTATATGTTACAGTGGTAGTGGGTCCGGTCATGGGCGTTACCAGCGAGTAAACCAGGAAATCTCCATCGGGGTCGGAAGCACCGTGGTTAAAACAATTTGGCTGGTTAATACTAAAGTAGGGAACCGGACGATTGGTAAAAGTAGGCGAGTTGTTGCAGGGGAAATTCAGGTTGTCCAGCGTGGCCTGGATGTAAATGTTTTGCCCACCGGGATTCTGGATGTTGGTGATGGCGTTATTGCGGCAGCAAAGCGAAAAACTGAATACCCAGTCGGTACAGGGAATAATATTGTTACTGATGCCCTGATAAATGTACTCACGAACGCCATTGATATTTCCGTTGGTACATGTTGTTGTCACACTCGTACATACATGAGTAACTTCCTGACCGGTATTAGCAATCTGGTTAAGGGTAATGTTGAAATTCTGGTTACAGGTAGTTGATCTTGCATTTACGGTTACGGTATTTGGGGCATTAACTCCGGAACAATCCCGGTAAAATTTTAAGGTAAAACGATATTGATTTCCTCCGAGGCACTGATAGGTTAAATCAGAACCCTGTGCATGTGAAGCGTAGGCTTCAGATGTGGTGAGGATGAACATTACCATGAGCAAAGCCCATGATAATAGCGGGGAGTAGATTGTTTTCATAAAGACCTCCGGGTTTGGGGCAGTTATACAATAAGTCTGAGAACTTTACCCGTTTAACGCCGGCCGAATCTTTTGGTTGCCTTAATCTAAACAATTTAGACCAGTGCCTTAAAGCCGTTGAGATAAATCAGAAAATAATAGACGAGTTAAGAAAAAGTGTCGGCAAACGATTTCCGGAGAGAAAATCAGGGGGTATAACTTACCAACAACAAAGAGTTAAAATCTGAAACCGCTCAGGCGATCGGTTCGTATTGAATACCTACTACAAGCACGTCGTCAACCTGCAAATTATTGCCCTTCCATTTTAAAAATTGGGTGCGAAGCATATTTTCTGCATCTTTCATTGGCGTTGCATTGGATTGGAGAATCCAGTCGCGTAAACGACGGGTCATTATTTTCTTGCCTTCGGGTCCCCCAAACTGATCGGCAAACCCATCCGAGAATAAATACAAACGGCTGTGGGCTTTTAGGTCAAGTGTGTTTGTTTTAAACGCTTTCTCCATTTCACTATTTCCACCTACGGAGAATTTATTGCCCGGGATTTGCCCGATATCACTCCCGGAAGGGTTGCTTACCCATAAATTTCTGTTGGCTCCGCTGAAACCGGCTTTTCCGTAGCGGTGCTGAATTTTTAACAACAAAAGATCCATCCCATCATTGTTCGAGTCCTGGTCTCCCTGACGAAGCGCAATATTTATCCGTCGGTTCATTTCAATTAAGGCCAGCCCGGGATCCTCAACTCTTTCCGATTTAATGATCTGATTGAGTTGGCTTACTCCGATCATCGACATTAATGCTCCCGGTACTCCATGCCCGGTACAGTCAGCTACCGCAACCCAGGTTTCTTGCGAATCCTGATTATGCCACATCCAAAAGAAATCTCCGCTAACCAGGTCTCTGGGCATATTAATAAATAATGACTCCGGAAAAATCTGCCTTAACTCCTCATCCGATGATACCATTGATTTTTGAATGCGAATTGAATACTGAATGCTGTCCTGTATGTCACGATAGGCTTCGCTGATAATTCCGTTTTTTTCCTGGAGAATCCGGTTGGCATTCTTTTTTATCCGGTATCGGTTGTACAGGATTATTCCAATGAGGGTAATCATAATTACCGCAGTACCCAGGAAATAACCGAGCAGTGTCTGGCGATCGTTTTGGGCTTTTAATTTTTGAATTTCAAGTTCTTTTCGCTCCGTTTCAAACTCGGTTCTGATATGAGCCAATTGCTTTTGATTTTCCAGCGAATATAAAGTGTCCCGTATGGCGTAGTATTTTTGTAAATGAAACATAGCTTCGGAATGGCGTCCCAGTTGTTCGTAGTTTTCATGCAATTTTTTTTCCAGATCCATGGTCAACTCCAGACCCCCGGCTTCATAGCCAATGGCCGTAGCTTCTTTTAATATCCGAACCGCTTCTTCGAATTTTTTTTCATCGAAATAAACATTTGATAGATTCCCCATCAGTCCGGCCACATCAAGCCTTTGTCCCAGCCGCACCTTCAACTCAATGGCTTTTTTATAATAGGCAGCGGCAGCTGTCAGATTTTTTTTCTTATGCTCGAACTCTGCTTTTGAGGTGTAATAGTTGGATATGCCATTGCTGTCGCCGGCCTCCTTCCAATATTCAAAAGCTTTTTCGTAGCAATACTCTGAGGAGTCCATTACTCCTTTTACGAGGTAGGTATTTCCTAGATTTCCCCAGGCTCCTCCCAAACGGTGGTGTATTTGCAGCTTACTATAGAGCGAAATGGCGCTTTTTAAATGGAAAATAGCCAGGTCGAACTCCCTGAGGTTATTGTACACATTGCTTATTCCGGACTGACTTTGGGCAAGAAGTGTGTCGTTCTTAATTTGTTTGCTGAGTTGAATGGCCCGGTTAAAATGTTTCAGACTAAGTGCAAAATTTCCAATGTAAAATTCAGAAACACCCTTGGCATAATTTACCCGAACGAAGGACGCATTCAGTGTGTCGTCCGCCAACAACAATTCTGCCTTGCGGGCAAGGGAAAGGCTGGTGCCGGGATCGGCATTGTAATTTTTTCCTGCTTCCCTTATTAAGGAATCCACGGTCTTATGCGTTTCGGATCCGACCAGTGTTATTGAAGTCCCGAGGGTGGAAAACAAAAACCAAAGAAAATAAAAAGGAGCTGTTTTCATATTTCAAGACCTATAACTAATACATCATCTACCTGTTCGTGATTTCCTTTCCAGATTTTAAATTCTTTTTTTAGTTCCTTGCCTATTTTTTTCATGCTCGTTTCCTGATAGGATCCCAATAACCTCTTAAGATTCTTTGTCATTAACTTTTTTCCTTTTTTTCCGCCAAACTGGTCGGCAAAACCATCGGTAAATACAAACAGGCGGTCGCCCGGTTTTACCATAATGCTTTGGGAACTGAATTTCTTTTCAAAGGGCCCTCCGATGGATTGTTTACTGCCTTTGAACTCTTCAGCTTCTGTTTTCCCATTCCTGAATAGTAAAACGGGTCTGTTTGCCCCGGCAAATATTATTTCTTCCGATTTCATCGAATACCTTAGTAAAGCAATATCCATCCCGTCCTGAACACCCGATTCGGCATTGTTTTGACTGAGCTGAATAAACAGGTTTTGGTTCAATTGTTCAAGGATAAGTCCGGGATCGGAATATTTTTGTTCCCGTATTACCTGATTCAGAATGGATGTACCCAGCATGCTCATCAGGGCACCGGGTACACCGTGACCGGTGCAATCGGCTGCGGCCAGAAAAATAAAACCGTTGGGGTCCTTCCAAAACCAATAAAAATCACCGCTTACAATATCCTTGGGCTGATAGAAGACAAAGGACTCAGGGAACAGCATTTGTAAGTTTTCTTCTTCGGGAATAATAGACCGTTGTATTCTCCTCGCATAGTGAATACTGTCGCTGATGTCTTTATGGGCCAGTTCTACTTTTTCTTTTTCTTCACGCAACTCCCGTGTCCGCTGGGTTACCATACTTTCTAAAATAAGCTTCTCCTTTTTCAGTCTTTGTTCTCGTAAACGGATGTACCCAAAAATAACACTTCCGGAAAGGAGAACAAGCAAAGCATAAAACCAGGTAGTTTTATAAAAGGGAGGATGTAAAATTAACCGAACTCTGCACAGTTCCGGATTGGGAACCCCATCGGAATTGAAGGCCTGAATTTTTAATAGGTATTCTCCATGATTTAAGCCGGTGAATTTTATTTCCCGGTTGTTCCCCAGTTGTATCCACCGGTTATGAAATCCTTCCAGAAAATACTGAAAGGTGTTGCCTTCAGGATGAGAAAACTCAAGTCCTGAAAACCCGATGCTGAAATATAAAATTTCAGGATCTACTTCAAGCGTTTCCAGAAATCGCACATTCAAGGGTCCGGAATATTCCTGATCCATCAGCTGCACTTTCGATAATACTACTTTGGGCGGGTAAGGATTTTTAATAATTTTTCCGGGAAGGAAACGGTTGAAGCCATTGGATCCGCCAAAGTACAAATGCCCCGATTTGCTTTTTAAAGCCGACCTCACGGCAAACTCTTTTCCCTGAATGCCGTGTTCTACATTCAGGCAGCGGGCGGTTTTGTTTTCAGGATCAACGCGAAAAAGACCGTTTGAGGTGGTCATCCAGATAATGCCCTTGTTATCTTCGACTATAGAAGAAACCAATTTATTTTCCGGCATTCCGTAACTTTTATCGTAAATGATCATTTCGCCTTTTTCACGAAGTAAGCGGGCTCCTCCCCCGGAAGTGGCAATTAACAAATCGCCATTGGATGCATGACTAACATGATAAACGGTTTTTCCGGGTAAACTGTTTTTTTGGCCGGGTTCATACCGATAGTGTTCAGATTTCAGAGAAAATGGATCGAATAAATCAAGCCCGCTGTTGGTGGCCACCCAGATTTTTCCATTCTTTTCGGCAAGTATATAATATACATTGTCGTCTGAAATGGATCCCGGATCGGAGGGGGTATGAAAATAATTTTCGAATCGTTTGGTGGCATAATTGAATTTGCAAATGCCGGCACCCAGGGTAGCCACGAAGAGTTCATCATTTAATGTCCTGGCAAATCCGGAAACGGTATGGTAGGAAAGTGCACCGGGCTTGTTTTCATAATTATAGTGCTCGTAATTTTTTGTGGCAGGAAAATAACGGTATATCCCCGCCCCATTGGAGCCTATCCATAAACTGTTATCCTTATCCAGAAAGAGGGCCTGGGCAATGGTTTTTTCTGATGGAAAAGTTGGATTCAGGTTTTTGTAGGGCAAAAGCTCAAACTTTTTGGTTTCGGGATTGAAGAGGGTTACGCCACCCGAGGTTCCCACATAAACTTCGCCGGAGTTTGTTTCCGCAAAGGCCCAAACCGTATTGTTATGCAATCCTTCAAATTTGCCGGGTACTTTTTTGTAATGCTCCATGGCTGCATTTCTGGGATTTAAAATTGAAATGCCTCCATGCCAGGTCCCCGTCCAGATTAATCCGCTCTGGTCCTCAAGAAGGGCGAATGTGGTATTGTCGCTGATGGAAGAATGATCCTCAGGGTTATGTTCGAAATAGGTGAAGGTGGCTTTTTCATAATCGAAGCGACAAATACCATGCTCAGCGGTAGCCATCCAGACACTACCATTCCGGTCTTCCATGAACATCGAAATCATGCCGTAAGGATTTTTTGCGAGAAAATGATCCCTGGTTTGATGGGAATTTACTTTTCCGGTTGCGGATTCAATAATAGCAGTCCCCGCCTGCCACAATCCCACCCAGACGTTTCCGCGACTGTCGGCAAATACGGTTCTGACTTCGTTTGTCAGAAGACCTTCTTTTTGTGTAAAATGGGTGAACTTCCCGGAAGGAATATGATAGCTGCTCACCCCAGCATCGTAATAACCTATCCATAATTTATCTTTTCCATCGTAGGACAAGCTTCGGACATAATTGCTGGATAGCGATTGAGGTTCACCTTTTTTCTGACTTATTTGAGAAAAACCCCGGTCTTTTTCGTTGAATATGTTTATACCGCCTCCGGCGGTGCCTACAAATATTTGCCCGTGCACTTCCAGAATGCAGGTAATGTGATTGTTCGATAAACTACCTGCTCTGGTACTGTCAACCGAAAACCGGGTAAACTTTCCTTTTTCTGGGTCGTACAGGTTTAATCCCGAGCTTCGTGTGCCGGCCCAGATCCGGTTTTTTGAATCGGCAGCCAAACATTTAACGGCTAACCCGCTTATGGTATTTTCATCGTTCGGGTCATGAGCAAAAGTTATTACTTCAAACCCGTCGTACCTGCACAATCCTTCCGGGGTTCCAATCCAGATAAATCCGGTTTTATCCTGAACAATTGCCGTTACCCCGTTAACGGGCAGTCCATGATCAGCAGTAACGTGTCTGAAATGTACAACCTGCCCAATCAGGGAACCCTGCAGCAGAAGAGAAAAAATAAACAAGACATGTTTCATCGGAACGCACGAATTTATAGGGAAAAAACCACATAATAAAATGCTGTGAAAATCAGGTATTATTGGTTAGTTTTGTGTAAACCCTGAATTCATGAAAAACCCATTTTTTCTTTCCTGCCTTTTAGTAACGGTTTTGACTTTTCCTGTTGTGGGGCAAAACCGGGAAATTAATTTCGAAACCGGCACCTGGGCTACTGTCCTTGAAAAAGCCAAAGCTCAGAACAAACTTATTATGCTCGATGCCTATGCCGTATGGTGTGGCCCCTGCAAATGGATGGCGAAGAATATTTTCACCAACGACACGGTTGCCGATTTTTATAATGCCGGATTTATTAATGCAAAAGTTGATATGGAGAAAGGGGAGGGGCTCGACCTGGCCAAACGATATGAGGTTAAGGCGTATCCTACTTTTTTATTCATAAATGGCAATGGTGATGTGGTGCACCGGGTTTGCGGATCCGATCAGGCCGCCGGTTTTATTGAGACCGGAAAAATAGCCAATGACCCCAAGCGTAATCTGAGCGGATTGAAGAAACGACATGTTGAAAATTTGAAGGATCCCAAAATAGCATATGAGTATTTTGAGCTGGCCTCGCATGCCTGCATGAATTCCAAAGAGGAATTAAAGGCTTATTTTGAAGCTATAGATAATAAGGAATATTCCCAGCCGGGTAATTGGAGGATTTTATTCGATTTCGTGGGCGATAAAACCAATCCCGGGTTTTTGTATCTGGTTCAGAACCGTAGCAAGTTTGAGGCTATGTATACGGCCGATTCTGTTCTAACTAAAATTTCAGGTGTATACCGCCAGGAGCTCCGCAATCCGGAGCTTAAAAACGCCGATTTTTTTAAATCCTTTGTGTCGGAAGTTAACCAGGCCCTGGGGGAAAAAGGGAAAGGTTTATTGTTGGAAGCCGAAATGAATCATTACGCCATGAACACCAATTGGAACGGTTATGCAAAAGCAGCGGCTTCATTTGTTGAACTTTCCGGAAACGACAATCCTGCCTTGTTGAATTCCATTGCCTGGAGGTTTTATGAAAAGGTTGAGGATAAGGAAATGCTGTCGAAAGCCGCCGGATGGGCAAAGCGTTCCACAGAACTCGACGATAAATATTATAACAACGATACCTACGCAGCCGTTCTTTTTAAATTGGGAAGGAAGGCTGATGCAGAAAAGGCGGCCCTTAAAGCCATTGAAATAGGTAAAGCAGCCGGAGAGGATGTTGGGGACACGGAAGATCTGCTTAAAAAGATCAGAGCCCTTAAATAATTCTTGGTTATTTAAAACTCCAGTCGAATTTATGTATGCTTTCCAGGCACTTTTTAAGTAAGGTGATGGAATGGCGAATGTCGCCTTTGTCGGCCATTTCTATTACCTGATGTATATGGCGGGTAGGAATGGAAATACACCCGCTGATACTTCCTCCGGGAGTTCTGATTTGAAGTCCGGCGGTATCGGTTCCTCCGGCGGGTAAAATTTCCATCTGATAGGGAATCTTGTTTTTTATGGCCGTTTCACGCATGAAATTCACCATGCGATAATCGCAGATGGTAGAAGCATCCATTATCTTAATAGCCGTTCCTTTGCCCAGGTGGGTGATTTTTTCATGCTCCTTTGCCCCGGGCGTATCCACGGCAAGGGTAACATCCAGGCCAAAACCGAAATCGGGTTGAATTTTGGCGGCAGATGCCTGCGCTCCCCGTATGCCTACTTCCTCCTGAACCGTAAATACTCCGTAAATATCATAAGGGTGGTTTTTGATTTCACGAAGAGCTTCAATCAGAATAAAAACCGACAAGCGGTTGTCCAGCGATTTACAATTCACACAATTGCCCATTTCTATCAGGGCCCTTTCCCGGGTAACCGTGTCGCCTACTTTTACAAATTTTGCTACTTCTTTTTTGGGAAGGCCCAAATCGATGAAATAGTCGGAGATGGGAGTTACCTTGTTCTTTTCTTCCGCACTCATGATGTGAACCGGCTTGCTGCCCATTACCCCTATGAGATCTTTTTTTCCGTGTACAATAACCCGTTGCGCCGTTAATGTTTTGGGGTCGAATCCGCCCAGGGGAATAAAACGCAAAAAACCATCATCATCGATATGGGTAACAATGAAGGCAATTTCATCCATGTGGGCGGCAATCATCACTTTTTTGTTTCCTTTTTTGCCGTGGAGGCTTCCCTTTTTTAAGGCAATAACATTGCCCATATTATCCATGGAAATTTCATCCACCAGGGGCTTCACTTCTTTAATAACTAATTCACGAACCCGCTGTTCATGTCCCGGAGCTCCGGGAACTTCACAAATTTTACTCAATAAGGAAATGTTAATGGCCATGACTTATATGTTATGAGTTATTTTAACAAAAGAGATTACTCCTCCGATGGGAGTGTTTAATTTTTTAATGGACACCTCTCCGGAAATAATTTCCGGCCATTGCTTTTTCAACGAAGCTCCGATTCTGGCAGCCACATGCTCAATCAGGCTCGAAGGGGTTTGCATTTCCCGAACCACGATATTATAAACGGCAACATAATCAAGGGTGTCTTCCAGTTTGTCTGATTTCTCCGATTTAGATAAATCGGCTTCAAGTATTACATCCACTTCGTAGTTGCCACCGAGCTTTGTTTCTTCCGGCATGCAGCCGTGGTGTGCATAAAGTCGAATGCCGCAGACTTCAATTCTTCCCATGTTCAGGCATTTTTGCTGAGGAATAATTCTATCCTTTCCACACAAACATCGTTACCGAGTATTTCCGCCACTTCAAACAAGGCCGGGCCTCCGGGGAGTCCGGTAAGTACAACTCTGAAAAGCTGCATTACTTCACCGGGTTTTATGCCGGCTTCTGAGCAGGATTCTTTAAACAGGTTTTCTGCTGTGGCGGCATCAAAAGATTTTGCCGAACGGTATTTTTCCAGAATCAAAGCGGCAAATTCTTTGGCATTTTCATTCCATCTCTTTTTTATCACTCCTTCATCGTATCCTTCCGGTGCTTTAAAGAAATAGCTGCCCAGCTCAGTAAACTCGCCAATGAAGGAGGCTTTTTCCGTGAGTAAACCGCAAATTTTAAGCAAGCTCGCATCAGGAAGCGACAAGCCCTTTTGTTCCAGCTCGGGCTTCCAGAGCGATAAAATTTCTTGGGCCGGTTTATGGCGAAGGTAATGCTGATTGAACCATTTGGCCTTTTCAGGGTCGAACTTGGCCCCCGACTTACTTACCCGCTCCAGAGAAAACTGTTCTATGAGTTCTGCCATGGTGAAAATCTCCTGGTTCCCGCTGGGATGCCAGCCTAACAAGGCAAGCATATTTATAAAGGCTTCCGGAAAATAACCTGCTTCTCTGTATCCGCTGGCCCCTTCACCGCCTTCCGGTTTCCAGTCGATGGGAAAGACCGGAAATCCAAGCCGGTCACCGTCACGTTTGCTGAGTTTCCCGTTACCATCGGGCCTGAGGAGCAGGGGCAAATGCGCAAATTGGGGCATGGCCTCTTCCCAGCCTAAATACCGGTAAAGTAAAACATGCAGGGGAGCCGAAGGCAGCCATTCCTCACCCCTGATTACATGGGTAATCTTCATGTTGTAATCATCCACCACGTTGGCAAGGTGGTAGGTAGGCATCCCGTCGCTTTTATACAATACTTTGTCATCCATCTGGGCCGAGTTTACAAGCACCCAGCCACGGATCAAATCATTTACTCTTATTTCCTCGTTCCTCGGAATCTTAATCCGGATTACATAGGCATCACCCCGCTCGAGCCGTGTTTTTACTTCATCCTCACTCAGGGTAAGGGAGTTTTTCATGTTTTGGCGGGTAACGGAATTGTAGGATGCAGAGGCTACTTTGGCAGCTTCCAGTTTTTTCCGCATTTCTTCCAGCTCTTCCCGGGTGTCAAATGCATAATAGGCAAAGCCATCGGCAACCAGCTTTTCGGCATATCCCCTGTATAGCCCTTTTTCTTTTCTTTCGCTTTGGCGATAAGGCGTGTGAGGTCCATCCCCAAACCCGAGTCCTTCATTGGGTTCAATGCCGCACCATTTCAAGGATTCAATTATGTAGGCTTCGGCACCCGGAACAAAACGCTCCCTGTCGGTATCTTCAATTCGGAGAATGAAATCGCCTCCGTGATGTTTGGCAAAAAGATAATTATATAAGGCGGTGCGAACCCCTCCCATGTGCAAAGGGCCGGTAGGGGAGGGCGCAAAACGAACGCGGACTTTTTTGTCGGATGTCATTTTTTGGTTCGCAAATATATTGGTTTTATGCCGTTCGGATTCATTTTTCTTCTACCCTTCCGGCGGGGTTTTCTTACTTTTGAGCCATGAATTTTCTTAGTCCTTCCGGCTTTTCCGATTACGAACTTATCGATTGTGGCGATTTTCAAAAGCTGGAGAGATTTGGCAAATTTTTAACCATCCGCCCGGAACCCCAGGCCCTCTGGAAACCTGAAATGCCCATGAGCCGATGGGAAAAGCAGGCTCATGTAAAATTTATTCCCAAATCGAGCAGCAGTGGGACCTGGAAAAAACTAAAGGAAATGCCCGATCGCTGGCAGGTGCAGTATCTGTTGAAAGACCAGGATTTTTCAAAATCCATTCATTTCAGGTTAGGACTTACTTCTTTTAAACATGTGGGGATTTTTCCGGAGCAGGCAGTTAACTGGGGTTATATTTTCCGGGCCGTACGCACGCTGAAAAGCAGGCAGAAAGAAGTTAAAGTGTTGAATCTTTTTGCCTATACCGGAGGAGCTTCCCTTGCCGCTGCCGCCGCCGGAGCTACGGTGTTCCATCTGGATTCAATACGCCAGGTAGTGAACTGGGCCAATGATAACATGAAGCTATCGGGTATTTCCGACATACGCTGGATTGTGGAAGATGCCCTGAAGTTTGCTAACCGGGAACTGAAAAGGGGGCATCGTTATCAGGGGATTATTATGGATCCACCTGCATTCGGACATGGACCTAACGGTGAAAAATGGAAACTGGAAGATCAGATTTTTGAACTGGTGGAATCCACGCTGGGAATCCTGAGCAAAGAAAACAGCTTTTTAATACTGAATGCCTATTCTCTCGGACTATCCTCGCTCGTAATTGAAAATCTGCTGAAGAATTTTGCCGGAAAGAAACTGGAAACCGGAGAGCTTTTTCTTCCATCTTCCTCCGGACAGAAATTACCCCTGGGTGTATTTGGCCGGTTTTTAATGACCTGAGCCCGTCACGATTAAACGACGGACCGCGCTTTCTCCTCCAGAAAAATAAACTCTAATAAAATAGGAACCCCCTGAAATTCCTTCAAGGTCGAACGAGGTGAGGGTTGATAAGGGCCTTTTCTCAAGTTGTAATTTTCCTGAAAGATCTGATATTTCAATCCGCTCAATTTTTTCGTTAGCCTGAATGGAGATTTTACCTAGTGCAGGATTCGGGAAAACAGTAAAATGTTTTGAAATTCCAGAGGAAACAATTCCGGAAGGATTGAAATTTATTTTTACAAGACCGTTGTTAAAGGTTCCCACCCATAAAATTCCGGATGTATCTGTTACGCTCGCGCTGGCCCAGGTATCGGGAAAAGAAGAATTGCCCGGATCATAATTAACAAAAGAATTGCCATCGTAAATGATAATGCCTTTGTTTTGGGATCCTATGTATTTTTTCTGAGTGGCATCTATGTACACATGCGTTAAAACATCGCTGGGTATTCCCGAGTTTCCGGTATTCATCCAGTTCCAGGCAGGCCCTCCCATATGCACGATTATTCCCGTAGAATTCAAACAGGCCCAGGGACGGTTTTGATTGTCAACGGCAATTGAGGTTACAGTGTTTTCGGGAAAATTTCCTGTCCAGTAGGAATAAATTGTAAAGGTGGTATCGTTGAAATAAGCCATACCTCCGTTCAGGGTTCCGATGCGTTTGATATTGTCGCTTCCTATGGCAATGGAGGTAATGTGCGTGGAGATAAGATTGGAATTCGAAAAATCCCAGACCATCCAGGTGTTTCCATCAAACTTTGAAAGGCCGCTAGGGGTTCCCACCCACATATTGCCGGCCGTGTCCTGTGAAATGGCTTTAACCTGATTGTCGGGAATGCCGGAATTCCCCATATTATAAACCGACCACGAGAGCCCGTCGAATTTTACCAGACCACTGCCCTGGGTTCCAAGCCAGGTGTTGCCGGAACGGTCGATAAAAATTACGCGCACATCATTTTCCGGCAGGGGACTGTTGCTGCTGGTGTAAATTGTCCACCCGGCACTACTTACTTTAGCCACCCCAAGGTCGGTGGCCACCCAAAGATCATTCGTGCTCCGGTTACAGGTAACCCAGCGAACGGTATTATAGGGCAAAAAAGAATTTCCTGAATTGAAAACCTGAAAGGAGGGTTGGGCAGAGGAAAAAAGAAAAACGCCACCGGAAAAAAGTAAAGGCAGCGCTTTTCGAAAAAGGTTTTTCATTTCGAAACTTACCTGATTACAAGCTTTCTGTAATAAGGCTTTTCAGCAATATTAATCTCAAGGGTATATACTCCGCGAGGCAGTGAACTTAAGTTGATTTCCTCGTTGAACATTCCGGTAGGTGTTAACAGGGCAGAGGCATACACTTTTTGTCCTACCGCATTGAATACGGAATATTTTAACCGGGCACTACCGGGAAGGGCAACACTAAGGTTAAACAAT
>ERZ869936.468-NODE-468-length-38184-cov-15.279577_pt1 | contig 38184 bp, 28 predicted proteins | sample MGYA00520876_ERZ869936 | MGnify/ENA primary metagenome ERZ869936 (study PRJEB32218, sample SAMN09650985) | biofilter metagenome | isolation source: enrty point of leading RO module | place: Saudi Arabia: Thuwal, RO plant located on Red Sea | collected 2016-02-17 ... | reverse complement strand
TCCGGGACCTCCGGGACCTCCGGGACCTCCGGGACCTCCGGGACCTCCGGGACCTGTGGGACTCCGCTGTCCTCGGGCACCTGGCCGCCCGCCGCCCGCGGCACGTCGCCGACAGGGGCCTCCTCGGCAGGTGCCGCCTCGTCGTCGAGATCGGCGTAGAGCTGCGATTCCTGCCTCGCCGAGCCGGCAGTCTCCTCGTCCTCCAGGGCGAGGGTCGCATCGTCACCGGCGTCAGTGTCGAAACTGTCGTCACCGTCGGCGAGCAGCAGGTCTGCGCTCTCATCGCCGCCGGCCGCCGGCTCGTCGAAGGTGGCGTCGGCGACGAAGGCATCGGCGTCCTCGAGCTCCACGTCTCCGAGGCTCGCCCCGGGCACCGCGGCGGCAGCGGACTCCTCGGTCGCGTCTGCGTCCGCCTCCGCGGCCGTACCGGAGTCTGCCGCCGTGGGCAGCAGGGTGGCGGCTGGCCTCACGTTGCGCAGCGGCAGCGTCTCGAGGATCTGAGCGGCGCTGAAGCAGAGGATCTGTACCGCGTCGACGTCGAATCGACCCTCTCGACCGTCTGAGCCGTCCTCGGGGCCGCCGCCGGAGCAGTAGAGGAGGGCGCGGGTGGTGTCGCGGAGGATGAAGGGGACCAGATAGGCGCTGCCCTCGCCGCCGGTGCTCAGGGCTTCGGCGATCTGGCGCTTCGCCTCGCCGGTGAGGGTCAGGGTGTCCTCGCCGCGCAGCGCTCCGCCACACTCCTCGGGCAGCTCCAGCGTGCGTCCGGCGACGTCGACCGCGATGCCTGCGGCGTTCCAGACCTGCAGCCGCACCCGGTCGGTGCTCGCCGACGCTTCGGGGGGCGACAGGAGAAGAGCGCACGAGCTGGCGATCGCGGCGCTCTCCTCGAGCAGCCGGGACAACACTTCGCTCTGCGAGTCCGCCTCGTCGAGGCGACGCAGGGCCTCGCGCACGGCGGCGCTGGTCGGCGCCGCGGGCGTCGGCGAAGGTACGGCGGCGGGCTCGTCGCTGGCGTCTTCGAGCACCGGGACCTCGACGATCTCGGGCTCCGGCATCGTGACCCTCGCCAGCAGCGACAGCAGGCGCGTCTCGAGCGCGTCGATCTCCCCGGAGATCAGCGTCCGCAGGTCCTTGAACTGGAGCCCCTGGAGGTCCACCGGACCGTCGGCGTCGTGCGTGTCTCCCCAGGCGTCGGCTTCGGAGTCGTCGAAGCTCGCCGTGTCCGCGTCCACCGCCGACCCGGAGTCGTCGGATTCGGGGGAGGCTCCGCCCTGCCGCGGCTCTTCGGGCGAATCGGAATCGATCGGGGGCATAAGCAACCTCCTGGACGGACCGGCGCAGCGGCCGCCTCGCGTCTTGCGGACATACGCAGTTGTGCAACCGCTGATTGTGGCGACAGGAAAGCAGACGTGTCAAGGCTTCGCTCCCCACGCAAGTGGAGTCGTCACAGCGACTTCGCGCCGCTCTGTCGACTCGGTTCGCGGGCCGTTCGTCGGCAGGGCTCGGCACGGTTCGGCCACCACACGGCAACGACTCGGCACCGCGTTTCCGGCTTCCTCGCCGCCGACGCGGTAACCGCACCCGCGCCCGTGGCAGCACGGCCCGTGACGGCGAGGTCGGGTCGCAGAGATCGCGTTCACGGCTGGCCGTCGACGGAGCCCGAGATGCCAGGGAGTGCCAGACCGACGGCTCTCCCCTGGGGGGCCCGCGAGGGTTCCACCAGGGGCTGCCGGGGCTGCTAGACTGCTCACACATCGCGGTCAGCTATCGTCGTCCCGGCCGTGCTCGCCCTCGGACCTGGGCTGCGGCGCTGCGGTCCCAGGCGTCAGATGGAGCCGGTCCGTTCGCCGCCCTCGAGCCTCACGAGCCCGGAGTCTCCGTCGACGCGCTCCGGCCCGGGCCGGGCTCACGGCCGAGGCTTCGTTCGTGCGACGCGCTGGCGAGCGATGCACCGCCGACCGAGCCACGATTCGAATCCGGAGACCCGCCGCCACAGCGCTCGACGCACCGAAACTGCAGCCGGCGAGGCCACCCGACGCGACCTGCCGCTCGCGATATCGAAGGAGCGGGGTCCGTCAGCTCGTTCATCGATCCGCTCTGAGCCCATCTCCCCATCATCCCCTCGAATGAGAAGACCCTTCAGGAGGTACAGCATGCGACTCCCCCACCGATCCCGCCGACCCACGCCGCTCGCGGTGCTGGCTGCGATGGCCCTGGCCTGTGCGCTGACGTTCGTCGCGTGTGGTCCCAGTCAGGAGGAACAGGCCGCGGCGGCGCGCGCCGAGGAGTGGGCCCAGATCGAGGCGATGCAAGCCGAGCTGAACGAGAAGCGGCAGGCCCTGGCCGAAGCCGTGGAGACGGCGCAGAGCGAGCTCGAGGTGGCGGAGGGCGAGAGCATCGAAGAGGTGCGCGCCGCGGCCGAGGAGAGGGTGCGGCAGTTGACCAGCGAGGTCGACGACATGGCGGCGACCTTCGGCGAGCGCCTGGTCGCCTTCATCAACGACGATCCGATGGAGGTCGGTGCCGAGCCGACGGAGGTGCAGCTGGGGGCACTGCGCATGAAGAGCTCCGAGGATCTGCTCATCGCCGAGGAGTTCATCGCCAAGGGTGGTGACTGGGCGCGCGCCGGGGACATCGTCGAGCGGGCCTTGGCGATCGATCCCGACAATCCGGACCTGCTCGCCAAGAAGGCCGAGATCGAAGAGATGCGCTTCGTCACCCAGGAGCGCTTCGAGCGGGTCGAGAAGGGCATGACGCAGGACGAGGTCATCGCGATCCTCGGTCCGGTCAACATCAACAACATCCGAGAGTTCGACGACAGCAACCTCGGGTGGTTCTACCGCAAGGACCCGGACACCGAGGGAGGCGCGGCGGGCGTCTACTTCCGTCTCCGGGGAGGCGAATGGACGGTGGAGACACTCGACTACGAGGCGATCAAAGCTCAGGACGAGTGAACGATCGGGACCGGGCCGTGGCGGCTTGCTGCGCCGCCACGCTCCGCGTCGCCGGCCGGTGCCGTGCTTGACGCAGCTTCGGGTGGCGGGCATACTCGTGGGCCGTCCGCGTGCCCGGGCCGTGCGCGAGCTGCGTCCGGGCCTGCACGACGGCCGCGGCCGCCGGGCCGCTGTCCGACCCGACCGGAGCACGTCAGCCTTCGCCGCGGTGGCCGGCCCGTGGCGGGAGTGGGGAGGCTAGGAGCCGGCGAAGCCGGAGCCCGCCGGACCGCGGCGCGACTCGACGCTGTCGCCCGCCGGTAGCTCATCGACCTCATCGAGCCCCCACCCAGTCCATCGAGAGAACCAAGGCCGCACCAGTAGAGCCGGAAAGAGGTGATTGTCAGGCCATGCCGATCGTTCAAGTTCGCGACGACGAGAGTTTCGAGAACGCACTGAGACGCTTCAAGCGCAAGTGCGAGAAGGAAGGAATTCTCACCGAGCTGAAGAAGCGCCAGCACTTCGAGAAGCCCTCGATCAAGAGGAAGCGCAAGGAGATGCAGGCGCGCAAGAAGATCCTCCGCAAGATGGCGGAAGAGCGCCGTATGGGCCTCGCCTGATCGGCGCTGACGACCGCGTGGTCGTCAGCTGCTCGGATCGCTGAGATCCGTACACGGCGCGGCACGGGCCCTCTGCGGCCGTGCCGCGTCGTTTTGTTTGGCGCGGCGACTGGCCCTCGGAGGCCGGGTCGCGTCGTTGCCGTTCGGCGTCGCCGAGCCTTAGGCGGAGCCGCCAGCGGCCTGTCGGCCGACCCGCCGGACCTCCCGCCGCCACGGTGTCGCCGCTGCACCGGTTCCACGCACGAGGCCCGCTGACATGCCGCCATCGGACGATGGGCGAGACGTAGAGCGAGGAGCTGTGCGAGAGGGTGCCCGAGATCCCGAGCGTGACGTCACCTCCCGTGATGACGAGGCGATCGAGCTGGTCTGCGACGACGCCACGGCGCACGCGCTCGAGCTCGATCGGCTGCTGAGTCTCCTGCAGGGCCTCGCCTGCACCGAGCTCGGACGCGAGCGGATCGCCGAGCTGCTGCCCAGCCGCCGCCGAGAGCCGGCTCGCCGCCGCGGCGTCGGGGACGAGAGCGACCGCGACGCCAGTGGGCCGGGCGCCGGAGCGAAGGCCGGCACGAAGGCCGGCATGAGGCTGTCCGCCACCCAGCGTCGGGCGCTCGGACAGCTGCTGCAGCCGGTCTTCGACGCCGGCGAGCTGGTGCACGAGCTGGGCACCCCTGGCCTCGGCGAAGCCGGCGCCGACGGACCGCCCGAGCCGGGGCAGGCAGCGCAGCGCGTCAGCAGGGATCCCCTCCATCCTCTGCGGCGCGGCCTGTCGCGCGGCGCCTCGGCGCTCGACGGACCGTTGCTGGTCCAGCTGGCGCTGGTCGCTCGCGCGGTGCGCGTCGCGGTGCGCCGGCTGCGTGCGACGCCCGAACCGGCTCCTGCCCTGGAGGAGCTGCTCGCGCACTGGCCGCAGGACGACGGGTCGATCGCCTCGTTCAGCGAGACCGTGCTGCGCCAGCTCGACGAGCGCGGCGAGGTGCGGGACGACGCTACGCCTCGGCTGCGCGCCCTCGGCCAGCGTGCGCAGCAGGCACGTCGATCGCTCTACCGGCAGTTCGAGGCCTACGTCGAGGCCCATCGCGAGGACCTCGCCGAAGACACCCTCACGGCGCGCGAAGGGCGTCTGACGGCGCTGCTGCCGGCGGGAGGGCGGGGTCGGCTCCAGGGCCTGCACCACGGCCGGTCGAGCACCGGTCGCAGCTTCTACTTCGAGCCCCTCGAGCTCGTCGACGCCAACAACGAGGCACAGGAGGCGCGTAGCGAGGAGGCTGCCGAGCGCGTCCGCATCCTCTCCGAGCTGGCGCAGACCGCCTGGCAGCTGCGTCACCCGCTCCGCGCCTCGCTGGAGCTGTGGGGCACCCTCGACGAGCTGCAGGCTATCGAGCGGTTCCGGCGAGCCGTGCGCGGATGCTGGATCGAGTCGTGGCAGGCGCCCTCAGAAGAGGTGCCGACGGCCGTCGAGCTGGTGCAGGCCCGCCATCCGCTGCTCGACCCGGCTCTGCGCGCGATGCGCGAGCGGAGTCTCGGCGAACGCGGCCACGAGGGCGAGGTCGTGCCGCTCGACCTGCGCCTGCGCGAGGCTCGGGTGGCGGTGGTCACCGGCCCCAACGCCGGTGGCAAGACCGTGGCGCTCAAGACGGTCGGCCTGCTGTCGCTGCTGCACACGCTCGGGTTGCCGGTGCCCTGCGAGCCGTCGAGTCGGTTGCCGCGTTTTCGGCGCATCGTCGCGGTGGTCGGCGACGAGCAGGACATGCTGCGCGACCACTCGACCTTCAGCGCCAGGCTCCTGCGCCTGCGCCAGGCCTGGGAGGCCGCTGAACCGGGGTCGCTGGTGCTGCTCGACGAGATCGGCTCGGGGACCTCGCCGAACGAGGGAGTGGCGCTCAGCGAACCGCTGCTGGAGCGGCTGGTGGAGCGCGGAGCCTGCGCCATCCTGACCACCCATCTGGTCGAGCTGGCGGCCAGGGCGCACGAGATGCCCGGCGCCCTGTGCGCCGGAATGGAGTTCGATCCGGTGGCGCAGCAGCCGCGCTTCCGGCTCCAGATCGGCCCGCCGTCGGGCAGCCAGGCGATCTCGCTGGCGCGCCGGCTGGGCCTGCCGCCCGAGTGGTTGGCGGCGGCGGAAGAGAGGCTCGGCGACGAGTACCGGACCCTGATCGCACTCATCGCGGAGGTCGAATCGCAGCGCGATGCGGCGCGCTGCGAGGCCGAGCGGGCCGCCACCCTGCGGAGCGACCAGGAGAAGCTGAACCAGCGGTTGGCCGAACGCGAGGAGGAGGTGCGCGCGCAGGCCCGCAGCCTGCGATCGAGCCTCGACCAGAGGATGCGCGAGCTGCGTGAGGAGTCGAGGTCGCGGCTCGAGCGCGAGGTCGAGCAGCTGCAGCGGCGCCTCGACGAGGAGATCGAGCGCAGCGCTCGCGGCGCCTCGAAGCGAGGCCCGGTGGCCGGACGCTCCGCGATCGGCTCAGCGGTCGAACGCGTCGTCGGGCCGGTCGCCGAGGAGCTGTCACGGCAGCTGGCCGTCGGCACGCCGGATCCGGAAACCAGCTCGGCGGCGCCGATCGAGGTGGGTGGAACGGTGCGCCACCGGGCTCTCGGCTGGCGCGGTACGCTGGAGTCGCTGCAGGGGAGCGATGCGGTGGTGTCTGCTGGTGGCAAGAAGCTGCGCTGCAAGCTCGAGGAGCTGGTCGGCGAGACTCCGGCGAGCGCCGCACGGCGGGTTGGCGGTTCGACCGCCGAGGGCCGGTTCGTCGCCGGGCCGCGGCGAACCGGCGGTGCCGCGGGCAGTGCCGCCACGGTGGACCTCGGCGGACAGGTGCCGTCGGAGCTCCACCTCATCGGGCAGCGCGTCGAGCCGGCCCTCGAACGGCTCGACGAGTACCTCGACCGCGCCCTGCTCGCCGGGCACGACAGCGTACGGGTGGTGCACGGCCACGGCAGCGGTCGCCTGCGCGAGGCGGTGCGCCGTCATCTGGCGCAGCACCCGCTGGCGCTCGAGCACGGCCCCGCGGCGGCGCAGGAAGGCGGCAACGGGGCGACCCGGGTGGTGCTGAGGAGCGGAGGGTGAGCGCCCCCCCTTCCGGGCCACGTGAGTCCGGCCCACGCGATGACGGCTTCGTGCAGGCGGTGCGCGACGCCGTCGACCTCGTGGATCTGGCGCGCGACTACACCCAGGTCGAGAAACGAGGCGCTCGCTACAAGGGGCTCTGCCCGTTCCACAAGGAGAAGACCCCGTCCTTCTCGATCGATCCCGAGCGTGGTCTCTACTACTGCTTCGGCTGCGGCGCCGGTGGCGACGCGATTCGTTTCCACATGCAGCTCACCGGCGACGACTTCCCGCTGGCGCTCGAGTCCCTGGCGCGGCGGTTCGGAGTGCCGATCCCGGAGCGCCGTGGCGACACGAGTGGAGTCCAGGAGCAGAGCCGGGTGCTCGAAGCGGCGGCCGAGTTCTTCGTCCGCCAGCTCGACCGCCACGCCGCTCCGCTCGAGTACCTGCGCCGGCGCCAGGTGCCCAGCGAGGCCTATCGGGCGCTCGGCGTCGGCTACGCGCCGGACGCCTGGCGCGAGCTGCTGGGAGCGCTGCAGGGCCGCTTCTCGGAGCAACTGCTCGAATCGGCAGGACTGGTGGCGCGCTCGGCGAAGTCGGGTCGTCCCTACGACCGCTTCCGTCATCGGCTGGTCTTCCCGATCCACTCCACCTCCGGGCGCCTGGTCGGCTTCGGCGGCCGCACCCTCGGCGACGACCCGGCCAAGTACGTCAACACCGCCGAGACCGACAGCTTCCGCAAGAGCCAGCTGCTCTACAACCTGCACCGGGCACGGCCGAAGATCCGTGAGAGCGGCAGGGTGCTGCTGGTCGAGGGCTACTTCGACGTGCTCGGGGCGCAGCTGTGCGGCATCGACTGGGTGGTCGCGTCGATGGGCACGGCGCTCACCGAGCAGCAGGCCAAGCTGCTGTCGCGCTACGCCGGGGAGGTGATCCTCGGCTACGACGGCGACCGCGCCGGCGAGGAGGCGAGCCGCAAGGCGCTGCGCATCCTGCTGCGCAGCGGCGTCGCGGTGCGCCGGGCGCGCTTCCCGGCCGGTCAGGATCCCGACTCGCTGCGCCTCGAGGAGGGGCCGGAGGCGGTGCGTGGCTACGTCGACGGTGCGGTCGACGCTCTCGAGCTGGAGCTGGCTCGCCGGGGTCCGGAGACCGTCGCGGATCCGCGGCTGCGGGCCGCCGCCGCTGGCGAGCTGCGGGAGCTGCTCGAAGTGGTGCCGGACACGGTGCTGCGCTACTCGTACGGCGAGCGCGCGGCGCGCCACCTTGGGCTGCCGGTGGAGGTCTTCTGGCGCAGTCGCGGCGCCTCGTCCGCCGTCCGGCAGGGCGCCGCGGAGCCGGCGGAGGCGAACGTCGCGCCGGAGGCGAGGTCCTCGATGGAAGCGCGCATCCTGCACCTGCTGCTCTGGCTGGGCCGCGACGCGCTCGGCGCCCGGGAGCTGCCGGCGGCCGATCTGTTCGGCGACGCCGACTGTCGTGAGCTGTATCGCGCCTTCGCGGCCGCGGTCGAGGCCGACGGCATGCACGGCGGTGACGAGCAGGGTCCGGCGCTCGATGCAGCGCTGGTGCAGCAGGGACTGCCCCCCGCGTCGAGCGCACAGGGGCTGCTGGCGCGGCTTCTCGCAGCGCCGCCGGAGGGCGTGCGCGACGGTGAGGCGCTGACGTTGCTGGGCACCTTGGCGGCGAAGGGCGCCCTGGTGCGCCAACGCGCTCTACAGGCGGAGTTGTTCGCCGCCCAGGAGCGCGGCGACGCCGATCGCGTCGAACAGATCCTCGCTGAGCTGGCCGAGCTGCGACGGCGCCGTCACGGCGCCCGGCGATGAGCGGGTACCCCACCGGCGCCAGGGTGGGGCCGACACCCGACGAGGAACGCCCGGCGTTGACAGATCGCGCCGGGCCTTCCTAGGATCAAGGCTTCGCGCCACGCGTGCGAAGGCCGCAGGCCGTTCACTACGACGCGGGCCTGCGCGTCCCGACCGGGAACCGTTCCTCGGTAGCTCAATGGTAGAGCGTTCGGCTGTTAACCGAAATGTTGGGGGTTCAAGTCCCTCCCGAGGAGCCATTCCCGCGGAGCTTCCCGCTCGCGCCCGGATCCGCTAGCCTGGAAGCCCGTCACCGCCGTCGAGGTCCAACCCTCGGAGGGGCGTCGCGCGAGGTCGATCTCGCCCCCGACCCGACGGCTTCGCACGAATTCAGATCGACCGCGAGATCCCACTCCGCTGTACCGTCCGCAGTACCCGCGGCCACCGTTCGCAGTACCGATCCGAGCCTGCGCTCCGGCTGCGAGCACCGCGATGCCCATCGGTGTGCGATCGCGGCCCGCGGCGCCCGCCACGCCAGTGCGACGGGTCGAAACGGGACGTGGGTGTGCAGCCCCAGGAGCCTTCCACCGATGACCACCGAAGTGAACGTCCAACGTCACGCCTCCACGGATCTCGCAGCACCGCCCGAAGGTGGCGCCGGCGGATCGGCCGGGGAGCAGCTGGTGGCGACGTCGTTGGAGGCTGCGCGCTTCCATCGCGCCCTCAGCGTGCCGGCACTCTACGAGCAGGCGGTGCGGCGCGATGAGGCGGTGATCACCGAGGGGGGGCCGCTGCTGGCCCACACCGGGGAGCACACCGGTCGCTCGCCGAAGGACCGCTATCTGGTCGACGACCGCTCGGAGCACGCCGAGGTCAGCGAGAAGATCTGGTGGGGGCCGGTGAACCGGCCGCTGCAGCCGGAGGTCTTCGAAGACCTGCTGCAGCGGGCTGGTGAGTACGCTCAGGGCAAGGACCTCTTCGTGTTCGAGGGCTTCGCCGGCGCCGATCCGCGCCACCGGATGAAGGTGCGGGTGATCGCCGAGCGGGCGTGGCACTGCCTCTTCGCCCACAACATGTTCCTGCGCCCCTCGGCGCCGCTCGAGGACTTCGAGCCCGACTTCACCGTCATCGACCTGCCCGGTCTGCGCGCCGAGCCGGCGACACACGGGACCAACAGCGAGACGGTCATCGCGCTCGATCTGGGTCGCCGGGTCGCCCTGATCGGCGGCACGGAGTACGCCGGCGAGATCAAGAAGAGCATCTTCGCGGTGATGAACTACCGGCTGCCGGAAAGCGGCGTGCTGAGCATGCACTGCAGCGCCAACTGGGGCAGCGACCGTGACGACGTCGCCCTGTTCTTCGGCCTCTCGGGCACCGGCAAGACGACGCTCTCGGCCGATCCGCGTCGCACCCTGATCGGCGACGACGAGCACGGTTGGTCGGACCACGGAGTGTTCAACATCGAGGGCGGCTGCTACGCCAAGGTGATCCGGCTGGACCCCGAGGGCGAGCCTGCGATCCATCGCACCACGCGCACCTTCGGCACGGTGCTCGAGAACGTCGCCTACGACGAGCAGAGCCGGGTGCTCGATCTCGACGACGAGCGCTACACGGAGAACACCCGCTCGTCGTATCCGGTGACGCAGCTCGACGGCGTCGACCTCGGAGGCCGTGCGGGCCATCCCCGCAACGTGATCTTCCTCACCTGTGACGCCTTCGGAGTGCTGCCGCCGGTGGCTCTGCTGACGCCGGCGCAGGCGATGGTGCACTTCCTCAGCGGCTACACCGCCAAGGTCGCCGGCACCGAGCGCGGCGTCACCGAACCGTGCGCGACCTTCAGCGCCTGCTTCGGCTCCCCGTTCCTGCCCCTGCCGCCGGTGCGCTACGCCGAGATGTTGGGCGAGAAGCTGCGCGAGCACGGTGCACGAGTCTGGCTGATCAACACCGGATGGACCGGAGGTCCCTTCGGCGTCGGCCGCCGCCTCGATCTCGCCACCACGCGCCGGATCGTCACCGCGGTGCTCGCCGGTGAGCTCGACGACGCCGAGTTGCGCAGCGACGACGTCTTCCAGCTGGCGGTGCCGACCGCCATCGACGGAGTCGAGTCACGGCTGCTCGAGCCGCGCCGGACCTGGGACGACCCCGCGGCCTACGACGGCCAGCTGCGACGGCTCGCCCGGATGTTCCGCGACAACTTCGAGCAGTTCGCCGAGCACGCCACCGACGAGGTGAGAGCGGCGGTCCCGGGCTGACGTCGGGTCCGGGAGCTGCGGCTACAGCCGTCGGCGACGCGCCGGCGGGCCTGCGACCGCGCAGCGGCCGTCTCCAATCGCTACAGTCGGCGTGCGGCGCGCGCCATGCGACCGGCGGCGCTCGACTGGCGGCGCGAACCGGCGTCGGAAGGAGCTGAGATGCAGGGCAGCAGCAGAGATGGATCGGTTGGCGGCGCGCCAGGCGGGGAGAACGGGATGGTGCTCCCCAAGGCACGCATCGCCGAGAGCGCGCACGTCGGCAGCATCGAGCGCTATCGCCAGCTCTACCGACGTTCGCTGGAGGACTCGGCGGCCTTCTGGCTCGAGCAGGCGGCGCGCATCGAGTGGCGCCGACCGCCGAGCAAGGCGGGACGCTGGGACTTCGAAGCGGTCGACTTCGCCTGGTACGAGGACGGGCAACTCAACGTCACCGAGAGCTGCATCGACCGGCACGCCCGCGACACGCCGGAGCGCACGGCGCTGATCTGGGCCGGCGACGAGCCGGGCGAGTACCGTCACATCTCGTACGCCGAGCTGCTGCAGGAGGTCTGTCGGGCCGCCAACGTGCTGAAAGAGCTCGGGGTGCGCAAGGGCGACCGGGTCTGCATCTACCTGCCGATGATCCCCGAGCTCGCCTTCACCATGCTGGCCTGCGCCCGCATCGGTGCGGTGCACTCGATCGTCTTCGCCGGGTTCTCCGCCGAGAGCTTGCGCAGCCGCATCGTCGACGCCGGCTGCGAGGTGCTGGTCACAGCCGACGAGGGCCTGCGGGGCGGCAGGAAGATCCCGCTCAAGCAGACCAGCGACGAGGCGATCGAGGGACTCGATCTGGTGCGTCACCTGCTGGTGGTGCGGCGCACCGGCAAGGAGGTCGCCTGGAAGGAGGGCCGGGACGTCTGGTTCAGCGAGGTCGCCGAGACGGTGGCCCCGACCTGCGACGCCGAGCCGATGGACGCGGAGGACCCGCTGTTCGTGCTCTACACCAGCGGCTCCACCGGTAAGCCGAAGGGACTCCTGCACACCTGCGGTGGCTATCTGGTCTACGCCAGCCTCACCCACGAGCTGGTCTTCGATCACCACCCCGGCGAGAGCGTCTACTTCTGCGCCGCCGACATCGGCTGGATCACCGGTCACACCTACATCGTCTACGGGCCGCTCGCCAACGGTGCCACCAGCGTCATGTTCGAGTCGGTGCCCACCTATCCCGACGCGGGCCGCTACTGGCAGGTCGTCGACGATCTGGGTGTCAGCATCTTCTACACCGCGCCGACGGCGCTGCGGGCGATCGCCCGAGAGGGCGACGAGTGGGTCACCCGGTCGTCGCGCCGCAGCCTGCGGGTGCTGGGGTCGGTCGGCGAACCGATCAACCCCGAGATCTGGCGCTGGTACCACGACGTCGTCGGCGACGGGCGCTGCGCGGTGGTCGACACCTGGTGGCAGACCGAGACCGGCGGCATCATGATCTCGCCCCTGCCGGGCGCGACGCCCACGAAGCCGGGCTCGGCGACGCTGCCGCTGCCCGGTGTCGAGCCGTTGCTGGTCGACGAGCAGGGCCGCGAGATCGAGGGCAACGAGGTGTCCGGGAATCTCTGCATCGGGCGCTCCTGGCCGGGTCAGGCGCGCACCGTGTACGGCGACCACCAGCGCTTCCGGGAGGTGTACTTCTCGACCTACCCAGGGCTCTACTTCACCGGCGACGGCTGCCGCCGCGACGCCGACGGCTACTACTGGGTCACCGGGCGGGTGGACGACGTGCTCAACGTCTCCGGCCACCGGCTGGGCACCGCCGAGGTGGAGAGCGCGCTGGTGGCGCACGATGCCGTCGCCGAGGCGGCGGTGGTCGGCTTCCCGCACGACGTCAAGGGCGAAGGCATCTTCGCCTACGTGATCGTCAACCACGATTACGAGCAGCACGACGCGGCCGAGCTGGAGAGCATGCTGCGCCAGCAGGTGCGCAAGGTGATCGGGCCGATCGCCACGCCCGATCGGCTGCAGATCGCACCCGGTCTGCCGAAGACCCGGTCGGGCAAGATCATGCGCCGCATCCTGCGAAAGATCGCGGCCGGCGAGTACGACCAGCTCGGTGATGTCACCACCCTCGCCGATCCCGGAGTGGTCGAGCGCCTGGTCGACGACCACCGCGCCGCGAGCGGCGCCGGATGACGATTCGCCCCGCGCGCCCCGCGGCGTGTGCGGTGTACGCTAGCGGTTGATGAACGAATCGCGGCGGATGAGCCGCCGGGTCACCCGCGAGGCCGAGGGCGGCACCCCCCGCGGCGCCCGCAATCTGCTCGCCGCGGCGAGCGTCGTGGTGCTCGTCGCCGGGCTCAAGGCAGCGTCGAGCATCATCGTGCCGCTGCTCATCGCGCTCTTCATCTCCGCCCTCAGCCTCCCCCTCGTCGGCCTCCTGCGGCAGCGCGGCTTGTCGCCGGGCCTCGCGGTCTTCGCGACCATGGCGGTCGACATCGCCTGTCTCTTCGCGCTGGTGCTCGTGGTCAGCAACTCGTTCAACGAGCTGGTGCGCGAGCGTGCCAAGTACGAGGCTCGAATCCGGGAGTTCCGTGCCGGCGTCGAACGTCAGGTCTCGCACACCCGCGCCTGGCTGGAAGATCACGGCATCGCCACCGAAGACTGGTTCGGCGATCGCTTCGGCGATCCGGAGGACGTCGAGCCGTCGCTCAGCCCGGCCGACGCGCCGCGGCAGCGTGCCGCGGCACTGCCAGCTTCCCCACGTCGTCGCGGCACCGCCACCGCCGAGCAGGGAGGCGAAGCCGTCGCAGCGAGCGACGCGCCCTGGCTGACGCTGTTCGACATCGGCGCTCTGGTCGACGCTGCGAACCGGACTTTACGCGGCGTCGCCAACCTGCTCACCAACGCGCTGCTGGTGCTGCTGATCACCACCTTCGTGCTGCTCGAGGCGACGACCTTCCCGAAGAAGCTGCGGCGGGCGTTCGGCAACTCGCTCGCCGAGGAGCGCTTCGGGCGCATCATGTTCGATCTGCGGCGCTACCTCAGCGTCAAGACGGCGATCAGCATGGCTACCGGGATGATCCTGGGCATCTGGGTTGCGATCCTCGGGCTCGACTTCGCGCCGCTGTGGGGCCTGCTGGCGTTCGCGCTGAACTACATCCCGAACCTCGGATCGATCATCGCCGCGATCCCGCCCGTCCTGCTGGCGCTGGTGCAGCAGGGCTTCGGTCTGGCGCTGCTGGTGGCGGCCGGTTACCTGGTGGTCAACGTCGTCATCGGCAACTTCATCGAGCCCCACGTCATGGGCAGGCGGCTCGGTCTCTCGACCCTGGTGGTGTTCCTGTCGCTGGTCTTCTGGGGGTGGGTCTGGGGACCGGTGGGCATGCTGCTGTCGGTGCCGCTGACGATGGTGGTCAAGATCCTGCTCGAGAACAGTCGCGACTTCCGCTGGATCGCGGTGATGATGGACGGTCACGAGCGGCGGCAGCCCTCGCCGCCGCGGGGCGAGTCGCGCGCCGAGGCCTGAAGGCGCTGTCTTCGTTGCGTCGCGGAGCGTCTTCCCCTACAATTAGGACCTGGGCGGTCCTTTTTGCCGCCCAGCCGGAACCCGCGCCAGTCGGGCTCGTCGCCTTTCCGCCTGTCGGATGAGGACGCTGGCCGGCTCGGCCGCATCCGGCGCGGAAGCCGCTTCTCGCCGCCGACGGTGCGGCGCCAACAGCTCTGTGCCGGCGCTCGGAGAAGAGACGAAAGTGATCCGCCTCACTCGCCAGACCGACTACGGGATCGTGCTGCTCTGCCAGCTCGCCGCCGACGGCGGCGGACGGCGCAACGCCGCCGAGCTGGCCGAGGCGACCCACCTGCCGGCGCCGATGGTGGCGAAGATCCTCAAGCAGCTGGTGCACGCCGGCCTGCTCGCCTCGCGCCGCGGCGCCCACGGCGGCTACGAGCTGGCGCGTGCGGCCGACTCGGTGAACGTCGCCGACGTCATCGCGGCGCTCGAGGGTCCGATCGCGATCACCGAGTGTGTCGAGGAGTCCAGCGAAGAGTGCTCGTACGAGGCGACCTGCCGGGTCCGGGGCAACTGGAAGCGGATCAACCGTGCGGTGCACGACGCCCTGGCGTCGATCTCGCTGGACGAGATGGCCAGGGGACTTCCGGTCGCGGCACCGGGCGCAGCTCGCCCGGCAGGCGACGGCGCCGGACTGGTACCGCTGAACGCCCTGGAGCGCTGAAGATGTCGGCGCCGTACTCCTCGCAGCCGCCGACCCGCCGCGGCGCCGCGGCAGCGCGGACCGGGTCGCATCCGAACCGCTCCGGCCACGAAAGCCCTGGCGACGGCCGGCCGCCGCGACGACACCTCCCGAGCCCCGTTTCGCAGAACTCGTAGAACGACCCCGCAGAGGACCGCATGCCAACAGCAACCGAGACCATCGGCCGTCTGACCGAACGAGAGTACGAGTACGGCTTCGTCACCGAGATCGAGCAGGAGACCCTGCCTCCCGGCCTCGACGAGGACGTCGTGCGTTTCATCTCGCGGCGCAAGAAGGAGCCCGAATGGCTGCTCGAGTGGCGGCTCAAGGCGCTCGACATCTGGCGCAAGATGAAGGAGCCGCACTGGGCCAACGTGCACTACGAGCCGATCGACTACCAGGCGATCTCCTACTTCGCGGCGCCCAAGAGCGACGCCGACCGCCCCAAGAGCCTCGACGAGGTCGACCCGGAGCTGCTGCGCACCTACGAGAAGCTCGGCATCCCGCTGCGTGAGCAGGAGATCCTCGCCGGTGTCGCCGTCGACGCCGTGTTCGACAGCGTCTCGGTGGCCACCACCTTCCGCGACAAGCTCGCCGATCTCGGCATCGTCTTCTGCTCCTTCTCGGAGGCGGTCGAGAACCATCCCGAGCTGGTCAAGAAGTACCTTGGCACGGTGGTGCCACGCGCCGACAACTTCTATGCGGCGCTGAACTCGGCGGTGTTCTCCGACGGATCGTTCGTCTACGTGCCCAAGGGCGTGCGCTGCCCGATGGAGCTGTCGACCTATTTCCGCATCAACGCCCTGAACACGGGACAGTTCGAGCGCACCCTGATCGTCGCCGACGAGGGCAGCTACGTGAGCTATCTCGAGGGCTGCACGGCGCCGATGCGCGACGAGAACCAGCTCCACGCAGCGGTGGTCGAGCTGATCGCCCACAAGGACGCCGAGATCAAGTACTCGACGGTGCAGAACTGGTACCCCGGCGACGAGAACGGCAAGGGCGGCATCTTCAACTTCGTCACCAAGCGCGGCCTGTGCGAGGGCGAACGGTCGAAGATCTCCTGGACCCAGGTCGAGACCGGCTCGGCGATCACCTGGAAGTACCCGAGCTGCGTGCTGCGCGGCGACCATTCGGTCGGCGAGTTCTACTCGGTGGCGGTCTCCAACCTCAAGCAGCAGGCCGACACCGGCACCAAGATGATCCACCTGGGCAAGAACACCCGCTCGACCATCATCTCGAAGGGGATCTCGGCCGGCCGCGGCCAGAACACCTACCGCGGACAGGTGAAGATCGGCAAGAACGCCGACAACGCGCGCAACTTCTCGCAGTGCGACTCGATGCTGATCGGCGACCAGTGCGGCGCCCACACCTTCCCCTACATCGACGTGCAGAACTCCACCGCGCAGATGGAGCACGAGGCGTCGACCTCCAAGATCGGCGAGGAGCAGATCTTCTACTGCAACCAGCGTGGCATCGACACCGAGGACGCGGTGTCGATGATCGTCAACGGCTTCTGCAAGGAGGTCTTCAAGGAGCTCCCGATGGAGTTCGCCGTCGAGGCGCAGAAGCTGCTCGAGGTCAGCCTCGAGGGCAGCGTCGGCTGACCTGCGGTCGCCATCGCCGCAGCCGCGAGCTGGAGCGAGCCGCCAGCGACCCGGGCGCCCCCGACGCGAGGCGGCGTGCGAGGCACGGGCGCAGGCACGGCGCGACCGGACGCGGAAGATAGGAACGCCCGAATCCCGGATCCAACCCAGACAGAACCCAGACAGAACCGAGACGGAACCCAGACGGAACCCAGACGGAACGCCGCAGGACACCGACGGACAGCGTCTGAGGACAGAGAAGAAGAGAGCGAGAGAGATCATGCTGAAGATCGAGAACTTGAAGGCCAGCGTCGAGGGTCAGGAGATCCTCCGGGGGCTGAGCCTGGAGGTGAAGGCGGGCGAGGTGCACGCGATCATGGGCCCGAACGGCTCGGGCAAGAGCACCCTGGCCCAGGTCCTGGCCGGCCGTGAGGACTACGAGATCGACGCGGGCTCCGTGACCTACGACGGTGAGGACCTGCTCGAGCTGGCGCCGGAGGAGCGCGCCCAGAAGGGCGTCTTCCTGGCCTTCCAGTACCCGGTCGAGATCCCCGGCGTCAGCAACACCTACTTCCTCAAGGCGGCGCTCAACTCGATCCGCAAGGCGCGTGGCGAGCAGGAACTCGACGCCATGGAGTTCCTCAAGCTGGTGCGCGAGAAGGTCAAGGTGGTCGACCTCGACGAGAGCCTGATGAAGCGGCCGGTCAACGACGGCTTCTCCGGCGGCGAGAAGAAGCGCAACGAGATCTTCCACATGGCGGTGCTGGAGCCGCGCCTGGCGATCCTCGACGAGACCGACTCGGGCCTCGACATCGACGCGCTCAAGACGGTCGCCGCCGGGGTCAACAGCCTGCGCACCGACGGCCGCGCCTTCCTCGTCATCACCCACTACCAGCGTCTGCTCGAGTACATCGTCCCCGACGTCGTGCACGTCATGGTCGACGGCCGCATCGTGCAGTCGGGAGGCAAGGAGCTGGCTCTCGAGCTGGAGTCCAAGGGCTACGGCTGGCTGGAGAGCAAGGCCGGCGCGGCCTGAGGCGGAGGAAGCTCGATATGTCCGTACCGGTCGACACCCAGATCAGCGACAGCCCGGCTCTCGGCCCCCTGCTCGAGGAGATGCAAACGCTCGGCGAGCAGGGGTCGACGGGGCCGCTGCTCTCTCTGCGCCAACACGCCGGCGAGGCCTTCCGCCGCCTCGGCTTCCCCACCACGCGACTCGAGGAGTGGCGGTTCACCGACGTCAGCCGGGTCGCCAACACGAGGTTCCTGCCCGACCCGCGCCCGCCCGAGCTCGCGGCCGAACGGCTGGCTCCGTTCCTCTACGCCGGCTGCCGCAACGTCGTGCTGCTCAACGGGCGGGTGGTCAGCGAGCTCTCCGACCTCGACATCTCGGACGCGCCGGGCCTGACGGTGCGCAGCCTCGCCGAAGCGCTCGAGGAGCCGGCCGTCGCCGAACGCATCGGCAGCCTGCTGCCGCCGGACCAGCACCCCTTCGTGGCTCTGAACACGGCGCTGTTCCGCGACGGCGTCTACCTCGAGGTCGAGGCCGGCGCCCGACTCGAGGAACCACTGCACCTGGTCTTCCTCGGCGAGACGCCCGACGGCCAGGCGACGGTTTCCTACCCGCGCAACCTGTTCGTGCTCGGCGAGCGCAGCGAGTGCACGGTGATCGAGACCTATGCATCGCTCGACGACGGCGAGTCCCTGACCTGCCCGGTCACCGAGGTGCTCGCCGGGGCCTCCTCGGTGTGCAAGCACTTCAAGGTGCAGAAGGAGTCGCTCGCCGCCAACCACCTCGCCAGCTTCCAGGTGCGGCTCGACCGCGCCACCAACTTCTCGTCGCACGCGATCACCCACGGCGGCGCGCTGGTGCGCAACGACGTCGGTGCCCTGCTCGACGGCGAGGGCGCGGTGTGCACGCTCAACGGGCTCTACGTCGTCGCCGGCGAGCAGCAGGTCGACAACCACATGCGGGTCGAGCACAAGAAGCCCCACACCTACTCGCACGAGCTGTTCAAGGGCATCCTCGACGGCAACGCGAAGACGGTGTTCAACGGCCGCATCTACGTGCACCGCGAGGCGCAGAAGACCGACGCCAAGCAGTCGAACCGCAACCTCCTGCTCTCGGATCAGGCGATCGCGCACAGCAACCCGCAGCTCGAGATCTTCGCCGACGACGTGCGCTGCACCCACGGCTCGACCACCGGTCACCTCGAGGAGGAGGCGGTCTTCTACCTGCGTTCGCGCGGCATCGACGAGGCCGCCGCCACCAGCCTGCTGACCTACGCCTTCGCCAGCGAGTTCGTCGACCTGGTCGAGGTCGAGGCGCTGCGCCGCGACCTGCAGAACTTTCTCTTCTCCCGGCTCACCGGCGGCGACATCGTGCGCCAGGCGGTCTGAGCTGGAGACGCGCTCCGGTACGACCGGGGGAGGGCCCGAAGCAGTGACCGCCACCCCGACGATCGACGGCTCGCAGCCCGTGAGCGCCGCCCCGACCCTCGACGTCGAGGCGGTGCGGCGGGAGTTCCCGATCCTCGAGCGCCTGATCGGGAAGGCGCGGCTCGTGTATCTCGACAACGCCGCGAGCACCCAGCGGCCGCTGGCGGTGCTCGACGCCGAGCGCGACTTCGAGACCCACGCCTACTCGAACGTGCACCGCGGAGTGCACACCCTGTCGCAGGAGGCCACCGAGGCCTACGAGGGCGCCCGCGAGCGGGTGCGCCGCTTCCTCGGCGCCGCCGACGCGCGCGAGGTGATCTTCCTGCGCGGCACCACCGAGGCGATCAACCTGGTGGCGCAGAGCTACGGCCGGGCCGAGGTGTCGGCGGGCGACAACATGGTGGTCAGCGAGATGGAGCACCACTCCAACATCGTGCCCTGGCAGATGCTCTGCCAGGAGCGCGGCGCCGAGCTGCGGGTGCTGCCGATGGACGACGACGGCGAGCTGATCCTCGAGGAGCTCGACCGGCTGCTCGACGAGCGCACCCGCATCGTCGCGGTCGGCGCGGTCTCCAACGCGCTCGGCACGATCAACCCGATCGCCGAGATCGCTCGACGGGTGCACGACGCCGGTGCGGTGCTGGTCGTCGACGGCGCCCAGGCGGTGCCGCACCAGCAGGTCGACGTGCAGGCGATGGGAGCGGACTTCTTCGCCTTCTCCGCCCACAAGGTCTACGGCCCGAGCGGCGTCGGCGCGCTGTGGGGACGCCGCGAGCTGCTCGAGGCGATGCCGCCGTGGCAGGGCGGCGGCTCGATGATCCAGTCGGTGCGCTTCGACCAGACCACCTATGCGCCACTGCCGGCGAAGTTCGAGGCCGGCACCCCGGAGATCGTCGGCGCGGTCGGTCTCGCGGCGGCGCTCGATTTCGTCGACCGCTGGGGCATGGAGGCGATCTCGGCCCACGAGACACGGCTGCTCGAGCGCGCCTGCGCCCAGCTCGACGACCTGCCGGGGGTGCGCCGCATCGGCAATGCGCGGCGCCGCGCCAGCGTGCTCTCGTTCCTGCTCGACGGCATCCACGCCCACGACGTCGGCACCCTGCTCGACCGCGACGGGATCGCGGTGCGCGCCGGGCACCACTGCGCCCAGCCGGTGATGCAGCACTACGGCGTCGCCTCGACGACGCGCGCTTCGTTCGGCATCTACAACACCGAGGAGGAGGTCGACCGGCTGGTCGAGGCGGTGCGGCGGACCCAGGAGTTCTTCGCCTGATGGACGATCTGCGCGCCCTCTACCAGGAGGTCATCCTCGACCACTACAAGCGGCCGCGACACTTCGGGGCGCTCGAGGAGGCCAACCGCCGCGCCGAGGGCACCAACCCGCTGTGCGGCGACCAGATCACCGTCTACGCAAAGGTCGAGGACGGCGTCATCCGTGACGTCTCGTTCGAGGGCATGGGCTGCGCCATCTCGACCGCGTCGGCGTCGCTGATGACCGAGGCCTTGAGCGGCAAGACCCTGGAGGAGGCGGCGCGGATGCACAGCGTCTTCCACCGCCTGCTCACCGCCGGCGACGAGGTGCCCGACATCGAGGGCCTCGGCAAGCTCGAGGTGCTCGCCGGAGTGCGCGACTTCCCGGTGCGCATCAAGTGCGCCACCCTGGCCTGGCACGCGCTGCGCGCCGCGCTCGAGCAGAGCGACGAGCCGGTGACCACCGAATAGCGGTGGAGCCGGTACTGTTGTCGGAGGAGAGACCATGTTCTGGCGCAGCAAGAAGAGAGAGGAGCTTCGGCCCGAAGAGGTGCACACCACGGAGGTGCCCGGTGACGGGGACGCGGCCGACGACGCGAAAGCCGTAGCCGACGCCGAGGTGGCCGCCGGTGAAGGCGCCGGCGACGGAGCCGCGGCCGAACCGGCGGCGAGCGCAGGTGCTGGGGCCGAGGTGGGCGCCGCGGAGCCGGTGACCCAGGAGCGGGTGATCGAGGCGCTGAGCACCGTCTACGATCCCGAGATCCCGGTGAACATCTACGAGCTCGGTCTGATCTACGGCGTGCTGCTGCGCGACAGCTCCACGCGGCCGGGCGGCACCGACGTCGACGTCAAGATGACCCTGACCTCGCCCCACTGCCCGGTCGCCGAGACCCTCCCCGGCGACGTCGCGCGCGCGGTGCGCACCGTCACCGGCGTCGGCGAGGTCGACGTCGAGGTGGTGTGGGATCCGACCTGGAACCCCGACATGATGAGCGAGGCGGCCAAGCTCGAGCTCGGCATGTTCTGAGGCTCCTGGCGACGAGCGACGCGAACGCGCACGCTTCCCAGGCCTCGAGCACGAGCCCCCAAGGAGCCCCAGAGGCCGCCGCGAGCGCCACGCCGTGACGACAGAGCAGTGAGGCCGAACGCGCCGGCTCTACCTCTCTGGCACGCCGCGACGCCTCGGCACGCCCTAGCTGCGCCTCAGGCGAACCAGCGCCAGGCCCGCCAGGGCCAGCGCCAGGATCGAGGCGCCCACACTTCCCACGGTCGGGATGGCGGTGACGCTCGCCTGCGGCTCGAGACGGAAGAAGAAGCGTCCGTAGTCGAGAAGGAAATTCGACACCGGCTCCCACTCACCGACGACCTGGAAGAGGTAGCCAGCGCTCTCGGGAGAGTCTCCGTCGATGCAGACGAAGAAGGGCTCGAGGGCGGCCGAGGCGTTCCATTCGACGCCGGCGAAGAGCGGCCCCTCGTCGGGCAGCAGGTGGGTGACGCCGCTGAGATCCACCGAGACCGTCTTCCCGGGTAGCAGCACCGGGACCTCTTCGATCCGCGCCTCCACCGACGCCAGGAGCGAGCCCGGAAGACCGCCTTGGTCCGCATAGAAGACGACCGTGAAGTCGAGATCTCGGGTGAGCGGAGGGAACGCCGGCGCCATGAAGAAGCAGGTGCAGAAGACCGCCGGCCGCTCCTTGAAGCGTTCGCCGTCGAAGCGCTCGACGATGCCGACCCGGGGCGGGTTGGGGTCGAAGCCGATGCCGAGCTCGACCGTGCCGTCGTCGATCGGGCAGGAGGTGCACAGGCCCGGATCCACCGGCTCCGACTCCCGGCCTGAACCGACGGCGCGCACAGCGATCGACGAGCTCGCCGTGGCAGCGGTGGCCGAGAAGACGAGAACAGCCGCGCAGGTGGCGCGCGCGGCGACTCTGCTCCTCTGGCACACCACCTCTCCTCCCGCTCGCCCTCAGCTGCGCCTCAGGCGAACCAGCGCCAGCCCGGCCAGCGCCAGCACCAGAACCGAGGCGCCCACACCTCCCACGGTCGGGATGGCGGTGACGCTCGCCTCCGGCTCGAGGCGGAAGAAGAAGCGTCCATAGCCGGGGAAGATGTCGTCGACGCGCCGCCACTCGCCCGACACGACGAACGAGAAGCCGCCGTGCTCCGAAGAATCACCGTCGATGCAGACGGCGAATGGCTCCAGTGCGGTCGAGGCGTTCCATTCGACGCCGGCGAAGAGCGGCCCCTCGTCGGGCAGCAGGTGGGTGACGCCGCTGAGATCCACCGAGACCGTCTTCCCGGGTAGCAGCACCGGGACCTCTTCGATCCGCGCCTCCACCGACGCCAGGAGCGAGCCCGGAAGACCGCCTTGGTCCGCATAGAAGACGACCGTGAAGTCGAGATCTCGGGTGAGCGGGGGGAACGCCGGCGCCATCAAAAAGCAGGTGCAGAAGACCGCCGTCCGCTCCTTGAAGCGCTCGCCGTCGAAGCGCTCGACGATGCCGACGCGTGGCGGATTGGGGTTGAAGCCGATGCCGAGCTCGACCGTGCCATCGTCGATCGGGCAGGAGGTGCACAGGCCCGGATCCACCGGCTCCGACTCCCGGTCGAGCCCGAAGGCGCGCAGGGCGGTCGACGGGCTCACTGAGGATGGGAGAGCAAGGGAGGCAGCTAGGCAGAGGGTCACGCTCGCCGCCAGCCGGCGAGCGGAGCCCGACCTCCTTCTGCCGTCCAGATCACGGCGTGACATTGCCGCCCGGGCCGAAGGGCCCCTTGGAATCGGTGCCGAAGGGTACGCCAGGCGTCGACGGAGGGATGAGTCCCAGGGTCTCCTGCAGCAGGCCGGTGGTGACCGCGGCGTCGGCGCCGTACTCGCCGAACGTCGAGTCGATCGATGTTCTGAAGTCGGGGGTGCCGGTGTAGCCGAGAATGTTCGGGGGGGTGCCGTAGCGGTAGGAGTTGACCGCCACCACTTTCCAGGTCCCGGACGTGAGGTCGTAGATGAGATTCGGGCCGCCGGAGTCTCCCCTGTCGACGATCGCCTCGTCGTTGCGCCAGCCGGTGGTGCCGCCGCCCTGCATGGCGTGGCTCGGCATCTCGATGCCACCGGCGAAGTTCTCGAAGAAGTTGTAGAGGTTGTGGTCGACCAGCGAGCCGTCGTCGAAGTCGTAGGTGAGCTGCAGGTCGACGTTGTTCCAGCCGACGGTGCTGTGCACCCCGAACTGGCCGAGGGCGCCGGTCTCGTACGAGTTGACGCCCCAACGCTTGAGAAAGTCGCTGATTCTGTCGTCGCCCGCCCCGTCGCCGGCCCAACCGAAACCGAGCTTGAGGGGCGCTCCGCCGCCGCGTCCGCGAGCCGATGCCGCCCGGTCAGGCTCCGAGCCACGACCCGCCGCGTACCCTGACGTACAATCGGCCCATCCTCTGTTTTCCTTGCCTTCGAGGCCGCGGTCGCGGCCGGTTCCCTGGGAGTCGTCATGAAGGTCCTCGTTCTCGGCAGCGGCGGTCGCGAGCACGCGATCTGCTGGCACCTGAGCAGAGCGGCGCGCGAGAAGGGGGTGCAGAGGGAGATCTACTGCGCCCCGGGCAGCGCCGCGATCGGCTCGATCGCCGACCGGGTGCCGATCCCCGTCGACCAGATCGAGCGGCTGGCCGACTTCGCCACCGAGCTGCAGATCGACCTGACGATCGTCGGCCCGGAGCAGCCGCTGGCGCTCGGCGTCGTCGACGCCTTCGTCGAGCGCGGCCTGCCGATCTTCGGGCCCACCCGCGAGGCGGCACAGCTCGAGACCTCGAAGGTCTTCGCCAAGCAGTTCATGCAGCGCAACGCGATCCCCACCGCGCGGGCCGAGGTCGCCGAGAGCGCCGAGCAGATGGTCGCGGCGGCGCGCGGCATCGGACTGCCGGTGGCGCTCAAGGCCGACGGTCTCGCCGCCGGCAAGGGGGTGCTGCTGGCCCACGACGAGAGCGAGCTGGAGCACGCGGCAGCCGTCTTCTTCGAGAAGCGTCGCTTCGGCGAGGCCGGCGACCGGGTGCTGGTCGAGGAGTTCCTCGTCGGCCAGGAGGTGTCGTTCATCGCGCTGTCCGACGGCTATCGCCTGCTGCCGATGGCCACCAGCAAGGACTACAAGCGCATCCACGAGGACGATCGTGGCCCCAACACCGGCGGCATGGGCGCCCACAGCCCGTCCGGGATCGTCTCCGGTCAGGTCGCCCGCACCGTCTTCGAGAACGTGCTGCAGCCCACCGTCGAAGCGATGCGCAGCGAAGGCACGCCGTTCGTCGGCGTGCTCTACGCCGGCATCATGCTCACCCAGGACGGTCCCAAGGTGCTCGAGTTCAACACCAGGCTCGGAGACCCCGAGGCCCAGGCGCTGCTGCTGCGTCTCGAGGACGACCTCGCCGACGTGCTCGCGGCGGGGGCACTGGGAGACTTCGTGCGCTCTCGGCTCTCCTTCCGCAGCGGCGCCTCCGCCTGCATCGTGCTCGCCGCCGGGGGATACCCGGGGGAGCCCGAGCTCGGTGCGGTGATCGAGGGACTCGACCCGCAGGGATCCTCGAACGAGGCGGACGTCGAGGTCTTCCACGCCGGCACGGACCTGGACGACGAAGGCCGCTTCCGCGTCGCCGGCGGTCGGGTGCTCAACGTGTGCGCCGTCGGCACCGGCCTGCGCGACGCCTTGCGCAAGGCCTACGGTGTCGCCGAGCGCATCTCGTGGCCGGGCCGGCAGATGCGTCCTGACATCGGGCGTCAGGTCGTCGCCGCGGGCGAGCTGCGGCAGTCCGGCATGATCCGCATCCCGCGTGAGCTGCTGGACGAGACACCGAGGAGCTGAGCCGAAGAGCCGAGCCGAAGAGCCGTGGCTCAGGGCGCCGCCCTCGGAGCGGTGTCCACGAAGGCGCCACACAGGAAGCGGTTTCGCGCCCGGAGCCCGTGCTGTCCGGGTCGCGGCCGGAGGGCGACTCGGCTGCAGCGTGCCGGTGGCCTCGGTGGCGAGAGTTGCCGAGGCGCAGGTGTAGACTCTTCGGGCCACCAGTTCCGGCCCGCGGACAGCCTGGCGAGGGCGCGCGGCGGCGGCGGTGGTGATCGGTTCCACGGAACTCTGCGGCGAGGACGCGACGGATATGGGATGTGGCGGCTGCCAGTTCGCCGGCCAGTCGACGGCGCACGAAGACACGTTCGTCGGGGTGCGTTTCGCCGAGGAGGTGAACCTCACCCTGTGCTCGACCGGCGGCAGGCGTTTCGCCCGCGGCGAGGAGGTCGTCGTCGCCCTCGACACAGGGCCCGCGTTCGGCACCGTGGAGCGTTCGCCGATGGCGGTGTTCAAGCCGTGCCAGAAGTCCAGCGCCCGCGCGATCCTGCGCAGCGCCGAGGCCTCCGACCGAGCCGCCTTCGACCGCCAGCGCCAGAACGAGGTGCGGGGGAAGCGCTTCTGTCAGCAGCGGGCGCGCGAGCTCGACCTCAAGATGAAGATCTCCAAAGTCGAGTTCAGCCTCAACGGGCGCCACGCGCGGGTCTTCTTCACCGCCGACGCCCGGGTCGACTTCCGGCAGCTGGTGCGCGACATCTCGAAGCGCTTCTCGACCCGGGTGCGGATGATCCAGGTGGGGGCCCGCGACGAGGCGAGGATCCTCGGCGGCATCGGAGTCTGTGGACAGACCCTCTGCTGCTCCACCTGGCTCGACGACTTCCGCCCGATCTCGATCGCGATGGCGAAGCGCCAGGGCCTCAGCCTGAACCCGTCGAAGATCTCCGGCCAGTGCGGCCGTCTGCTCTGCTGCCTGGCTTACGAGGACGACAACTACCGCCGACAGCGTCCGCGCGGGCCGCGGGCTCCGCAGGAGCCAGGGCGGCGAGAAGAGTCCGGTGCGGGAGGCGGTGGCGAAGGACCGAGCCGCAACCCGCGGCGCGCCGAGCTGAGCCCGGCGGTCGATCCGAGCTGGGTCCCGGCTCCTCGTCCGAATCCGGCCGGGCGGACGCTGCCAGTGATCGGTTGAGCAAGCTCGGCCGAGCCGCGGCCGACGGCGGTTCCCGGCCCGACGCCGGCAGCCGCTCTTTGCGGGTCCGCCGACGCGACCCAACATTCGGTGAGGAGCGAGAAATGGCCAGCAGGAAGTTGATCAGGCCCGATGCCGAGCTGACCCGTGAGATCGGCTCGCGAGCGGTGCGCCGCAAGCAGGCGCCACCGGATCAGACCAACGCCGAGGAGAACTACTACCTCAAGCAGATGGCGGCCAAGACCCAGATGGTCGTGGTCCTCAACAACGACGAGGAGGTCATCGGCGCCATCGAGTGGTACGACCGCGGCGCGATCAAGCTGACCCGCACCAAGGGTCCGAACCTGCTGATCCCCAAGACCAGCATCCGCTACCTGTTCAAGGAAGAGGAGCGTCGCCGCCGCGCCCGCCGTGGCGGTTGAAGCGGCGCGGCCGGCGGGTGTCGCGCCGGCGACCCCACCCCGGCGGACGACCATGGGCGACAAGCCGATCCTGGCCCTGACCCAGGGAGATCCCGCTGGCGTCGGTCCCGAGATCCTCGCCGGCGTGCTGGCCGACTGGGCGTCCGGCGCCGCCTGGATTCCGCTGCTGATCTGCGAGGGCTCGGCGCTCGAGGCGCTCGAGGCGCTTCCGGCCGTGGCGCGGCTGAGGGCCCGTCTGCACGCCGTCGAGGCCGAGGCGGATCGGCCGGAGGCGCTGGTGCAGGCCCGCGCCGCGGCGGCCCGAGGGGCCGTGCCGTGGATCGACCCCGCGCCGCGATCCCGCGTCGTGCGGCCCGGTCGACCGGGCGGCGAGGACGCCAGAGGAGCGATCGCCGCGCTCGATCGCGGTCTCGAGCTGGCGCAGGGAGGGCACGTGGCGGCGCTGGTCACGGCGCCGTTGAGCAAGCGCCTGATCGCCGAGCACGTCGATCCCTCCTTCCGCGGCCACACCGACTACCTGGCGCGACGGGCCGGTCTGCGCGAGTACGGCAGCGACTACCTGATGGCCTTCCTGGGGCAGGAGCTACAGGTGGCCTTGCTCTCGACCCACATCTCCCTGCGCGAGGCGCTGCAGCGGGTGGAGGAGAGCCGCATCGTCGAAGCGCTGCGCTGCATGCACCGGTCCGGGGCGCGGCGCATCGCCGTCGCCGGGCTCAACCCACACGCCGGCGAAGACGGTCTGCTGGGGAGCGAGGACGACGAGATCGTGCGTCCGGCGGTGATGCGTGCGGTGGCGGAAGGAGTCGAGGCGAGCGGACCGGTCAGCCCCGACACGGTGTTCCACCGCTGCCGTCGCGGCGAGTTCGACTGGGTGCTGGCGCTCTACCACGACCAGGGCCTGATCGCGGTCAAGACGATCTCCTTCGGCGGCGCCACCAACTGGACGATGGGACTGCCGTACCTACGCACCTCTCCCGATCACGGCACCGCGTACGAGCTCGCCGGACGCGGCCTCGCCTCGTCCGAGCCGATGCGAGAGGTGATCGGCCGCACCCTGGCGATGCTCACCGCACGGTCGCAGAGCGGCTGACGAGCAGTCCCACTCGGGAGAAGCCCGGCGACGATCGCCGCGCTCAGGAAGCGCCGCGCCCCGACAGCACCACCGGGATCGTCTTGACCAGGATCTTCAGGTCGAGCAGGGGCGACCAGGAGTCGATGTACTCGAGGTCGAGCTCCATCCAGCGGTTGAAGTCGAGATCGTTGCGGCCGCTGATCTGCCACAGACAGGTCAGTCCGGGCTTCATCGACAGCCGGCGGCGCTGCCAGCGGGCGTACTGCGCCACCTCCTCGGGGATCGGCGGTCTCGGGCCGACCATGCTCATGTCGCCGCGCAGCACGTTCCACAGCTGTGGCAGCTCGTCGAGGCTGAACTTGCGCAGGAATCGGCCGAAGAGGGTGACCCGCGGATCTCGCCGCACCTTGAAGGCAGGCCCGTCCATCTCGTTGAGGTGCTGCAGCTCGCTGCGCCGATCGTGCGCTCCCTCGAACATGGTGCGGAACTTGTAGAGCGTGAACTGGCGTCCGTTGAGGCCGCAGCGGGTCTGGCGGTAGAGCACCGCACCGCTCGAAGTCACCTTGATGGCCATGGCGACCGCGAGGATGATGGGGAGCCCGAGCAGCAGCAGGACCAGGGCGACGGCGACGTCGACCGTCCGCTTGAGCAGCATCAGGGGGTAGCTGGTCGGGGTGCGAGCGAAGCTGAGCAGCGGCGTGCCGTCGAACTCCTCGAGCTCGACCTTGGAGAAGCCGTGCGGCATCAGGTCGAGCGAGAAGCGCGTCCGGATCCCCTGCTCCTGGAGCAGCAGGAAGTAGGGCTCCAGCTCGCCGAGCTCGCGATGGCTCACCGCGAAGATCACGTCGTCGACGACGTTCTCCTGCACGATGCGCGAGAGGTCCTCGAGCCGGCCCAGCACCGGCTCGCCCTCGACGACGCCCTTCGCCTCTCCGTCGGGCCGGGTCTCGACGAAGCCGAGCGTCTTGTAGCCCCAGTAGCTGTGTGCCGCGACCATGCGGGCGATGCGGCGCGCGTGCCGGTTGGTGCCGATGAGCAGGAGGGTGCGGTAGTTGAAGCCCTGAGCCCGGAAGTAGCGCGAGACCAGGCGCAGGCCGAGCTTCTCGACCAGCAGGAAGAGGCAGCCGAAGGAGCCGAAGAGCACCACCCAGCTGCGTGAGATGCGATCGCTGCCCAGCAGCAGGGCGTCGAGGCGCAGCACGAAGATCACCAGCAGGAAGGCCACCGTGGCGAGCAGGGTGACCCGCACCACCATGGTGACCTCGGTGCGCAGCGGCAGCGTGCGGTGGGAGGCGTAGACCCTGTTGCCGAACAGCGACGCCGCCCAGCACACCAGCCCGAGCGGCAGCAGGGGCAGGTACATCGACAGCGGATAGAGCTCGCGCGGGTACCACAGCGGCAGCCACAGCGGCAGCAGGTCGTTGCGCACCAGGTACGCGACCCAGAAGGCGAGCACGACCAGCGCCAGATCGGTGAGGAACACCGCGCTGTGGATCCACCGTGCTCGTTGCTTGAGCATTGACTCTCGGCCCTCTCTGCCCTCTCGGCCCCAGTGGGGCGACACCGACCATCGTGGTGCCGCGTCTCCATGTCGCCCGCCGCGATCCGGCGGTGTCGGAGAACGAGCTTCGCGAGCGGTGGCGGCCTTCGATGAAGAGTCTACGTAGCCGGTAAAGAGCCTGTCTACGGGACTTTCGTCGCGGCGGCCCTGGTGCCGCCCCGAGCGGCGACGAGCTGGTCGAAGAGCTCGACGTAGAGCCGCGCCACGGCGGTCCAGGAGTAGGCGGCCTCGGCGCGCCGGGCGGCACGGCGACCGAGGTCCTCGGCAGCCGCCGGATCCGACTCGATGCGCTCGAGCAGCTGGCGCAGGCTCTCGGGATCGCCGGCCCGGAAGTAGAGCCCGGCGTCGCCCGCCACCTCGCGGTTCTCCGGAGTGTCGTTGACCAGGACGCAGTTCGCGGCGCCCATCGCCTCGACCAGCGCCGGGTGGGTGCCGCCGACCTCGGTGGCGTGCACGTAGGCGAGAGCGCCGTGCTGCAGCGCACGATAGCCCTCGCCATAGATGGCGCCGGGGAAGAGCACCCGGGGGTCGTCGCCTCGACGGAAGGAGCGGATGAAGTCGTCGGCGTAGGGCGCGTCGCCGACCATCACCAGGGGCGTCCGGCAGCCCGAGCTGCGGTAGGCGGCGACGACGCGATGCGGGTTGTTCTCGGGCTCGAAGCGGCTGACGTAGAGGAAGTAGCCTCTGCGACGCAGTCCCAGGCGCTGCAGCGTCGGCTCCCCCGGCGGCGGCGGCTCGAGCGTCGAGCCATAGGGGATCATGGTCGAGCCGGCCCCGTAGCGCTCCAGGTAGTGACGCTCGATGACCGCCGCGTCGGTGACCAGGCGCGAGGCGACACGCGGCGCCAGCCGCTCGCAGAGACGGTAGGCGAGGCGTCCGATGAGGCCCCACTTGGCGCGCTGGCTCTCGATGCCGTCGACGTGCAGCGCCGTCCGCGTGCCGACCAGCCGCAGCAGCGGCACGAAGGGGGCGTTGATGCCGTTGACCACCAGGGCGGCGTCGAAACGCCTCCTCAGCGCGTCGCAGCAGGAGAGCAGGGTGTGGATCGGCGTGTCGAGGTACTTGCTGCGCACGGTGGGCAGCCTCCTCAGATGACCTCCGAGATGGCTGCGCTCGTCCGGCCGGGTGTAGTGCGAGCGACAGTAGACGGTGACCTCGAATCCCGCCTCCACGAGGTGGGGGGTCAGTCGCTCGAGGAAGGTCTCGTAACCGCCGTAGCGGGCCGGGATGCCGCGGCTGCCGATCAGCGCCAGGCGGCCTCGTGACGACGCACCTGCCTCGCCAGCGCTGCGGGCCGCGGCCGCAGCGCGCTCGACGGCCGGTGTGGGTTCGGTGGGCACGAAAGGAGCTCTCGGGGTGCGGCGAGGAGCCGGCGCGGCGCCGACGCCGGCTCGCCGGTGCCGGCCGGGTCGACCCACCGACTCAGGCGGCGAGCGGACGGCGCTGGCGGGCGAACCAGGGGGCGATCTGACGCAGGCCGCCGGGGGTGTGCTCGGCGAGCCAGCGCCGCCGAGCGCGCAGCTGAGCCCGATGTTGCCAGAGCCAGACGTACGCTCCCAGGGAGCTGCGCTCGCGCGTCAGCACGTAGACGAGCACGCCGAGATCACGTGCCCAGGCGAGGGCCCCCGGGCCGAGCGCATTGCCCAGGCTCTGGTGGTAGATGCGCAGCAGGTAGCGATTGCGGAGCGCCGCCCTGTTGATCGCGGCCGGCAGGTCGCGCCGCCGCGCCGGAGTGACCCGGCGACGGTGTCCGACGCGCGCCGCCGGCTCGTAGACGGTGCGCCAGCGCCGCCGCTGCAGCCGGAACGCCAGCTCGGCGTCCTCGCGGTAGGAGTGGAAGAGGGAATCGAAGAGATCGCCGCCCGGGAAGCGGACGTCGTCGAGTGCGTCGAGCCGATAGAGGGTCGCCGCGCCGGTGCCTCCGAAGACCTCCTCGCGCAGGCCGTAGCGCCCGTCGTCCGGCTCCTCGGAGCCGCGGTCGAGATGCCGCCAGCTGCGCGTCAGCCGCATGCCGCAGGCGTCCAGCCGGCCGTCGGCCAGCTCGCCATCGATCCGATGCAGGCGCGGCGTCACCGCGCCGACCGCGCCGTCGATCGGCCGGGCGCTGGTGGCGTCGAGCAGCGTCCTTGCCGCCTCGGGTGCCGGTCTGGTGTCGGGGTTCAGACTCCAGATCCACTGCGGTGCGAACCGACGGGCGTGGCGGATCGCCTGGTTCATGCCGCCGGCGAAGCCGAGATTTTCCCGCAACGCGACCGGCTCGATCCACGGGTGCCGGCGTGCCAGCTCGCGGGCACGCTCGGCGCTGCCGTCGCGGCTGGCGCAGTCGACCAGCACCAGCGGGCAGCGCACGTCCGAGCGCTCCAGGGCGGCGACGAAGCCGTCGAGCTCCGGCGCGTCGTCGTGGCTGACGCTGCACACCACCAGCTCGGTGGCGCTCGTCGTCCCGGGCGGCGGCTCGGCTCGGCTCATGCGGTGCCTCCGGGCGCTACGGCCTGTGCCCTGCGACCCAGAGCCAGGGCCAGCAGCGCACCGGCCGCCTCGCGGCGGTTGCCGGCGCGCCGCGGCCGCCGCAGCGGCAGCGCGAGCAGTCGCGCCAGGGCCGCGAGGCGCACCGCCGAGCCGACGCAGCAGGCGAAGGCGAGCCCGTAGCGAAGCCGCGCGTAGCGCACGAGGTTGCCGGTGTAGATGTGCAGGAAGCGTCCGTAGCCGAGCTCCGAGACGGTGGCGCCCTGCTGGTGCACGAAGCAGGCGGCGGGACAGTAGCGGAAAGCGAGCCCGGCGTCGCGCAGGCGCGCCGCGAGATCGACGTCCTCGAACCAGGCGGGGAAGAAGCGCTCGTCGAGACCGCCGAGCAGCTCGAGCGCCTCGCGGCGCACCAGCAGGGCCGCGGCGGCGGGCTGCTCGACCGCCGTTCCGGCCGGTGGCTCTTCGGCCGGGCCGAGGCGGCCGGGGAGGAAACACGCCTGGGCGAGCAGGTCACGCCGCCGCGGCAGCGGCCGCAGCTGCCAGGCGCTCTGCGGCTCACCGCACGGGAAGCGCAGACGGGGGGCGAGCCCAGCGACCTCCGGTGGGCACTCCTCCGCGGTGAGCGCGAGAGCCTGCAGTGCACCTGGCTCGGGGAGGATGTCCGGGTTGAGGATCAGCACCCATGCCGCGCCGTCGTCGCGGGTCGCCAGCAGGCCGTGGTTCGCCGCGCCAGCGAAGCCCAGGTTGCGACCGGGTTCGAGCAGCCGCGCTCCCGCTGCCTCGCAGGTGGAGCCGAGCGGACGTCGCGAGCCGTTGTCGACCACGGTCAGAGGGAAGCGGGGATCACCGGCGAGATCGAGCCCGCGCCAGCGCTCGAGCAGGCGGTGCAACCCCTCCTCGGTGCGCCAGTGCACCACCAGAGTGCTCACGGCGGCCTCTGGCGGAGCTCCGGGCGGGGGAGTCGCAGCAGCAGCGAGCTCGAGGCGCGGCTGGCGCCGCAGCTCGGCGACCGAGAGCCGCCGGAGCGGCCCGCCGGCAGCGCCGCCTCGTCGCAGCAGGGTCAGGGCGCGCCACCAGCCGGCGACGATGCCGCGCCGCGTGTGCGGGCTCGGCGGCCGCACCAGGTCGAGCAGGTCGCGAGCCAACGCCCGCGCCAGACCGCTGCCGGGTCGCCGCAGGGCTCCTGCGAGCACCGCGAGCCGGTTGCCGTAGACGAGCCTGGTGCGTCGTGCCGGGTCGCTGCCGGTGGTGGCTCCGGCGAGGTGTCTGGCGCGAGCGGACGGCACCACGCGTGCGCCGTAGTCGAGGCCGCACAGGCGCAGCGCCAGGTCGACGTCCTCGTAGAACGACTCGAGTCGCTCGTCGAACGGATCGCGCCCGGGGGCCGCGGCGTGTTCGAGCGCGGTCGCGCGGTAGAGCGCCGCGGTGGCGGAGACGCCGAGCACTGAGAGAGATCCAGCCTCGCGCTGTTGCGGCCCCGAGGGCGCGTCGGACTGCGGTGGCGGCGCGTAGGCGCCGAGGCCGAGTCCGTGGCGCAGCTGCTGCGCCTGCAGCCAGCGGTTGAAGCCGAGACCGAGGCCGTCGATGCGCGTCCCGTCGGCGTCGGTCACCAGTCCCTGCACGCTGGCCACCGACGAGGAGCGCTCGAGCACCGGGCACAGGCGCTCGAGCCACTCGACTTCGACCACCGCGTCGTCGTTGACGAACGCCACGACGCGCTCCTCGAGCGGCCGCTCGGCGAGAGCACGACCGACGGCGAGGCCACGGTTGCACGCCGCGGCGAAGCCGACGGGACGCTCGATCTGCTCCAGGTGCACGCGCACCGGGTCGTCTTCGCGGCCAGCGCCCAGCGCCCTGTCGATCGCCTCGTGCACCTTCGGTGAGGCGCCCTGCGCGACCACGATCAGCCAGGCGCCACGGCCGTCCGAGCCGGCGCTCCACCGCCGGGCGCTGGCAACGATCGCTTCGAGGCTGTTCGACAGCCACGGGCTGGCTCCGAGCGTGGGAACGACGCAGAGCGCCTCGCGTAGCGGCTGGGAGGGACGAGGCGTGCCGGTCCCCTCCGGCCGCCGGGCCGGCGGAGACTGCGTCGCCTCGCCGGTCCTCGCCCGGCCGGGGGACTGGTTCATCGGCAGGGGCCGTTCGCCGCGACCGTCGCCGGAGCCACACCGACGAAGCACCGCTCGCCGGGCCTCGCTGCCCGGCGCCAGGCGCGGTCGATGGTCAGCAACACGGCGGGATCGAGGTCCGGGTGACGCTTCACCACGAGGCGCCGCGTTGCCGGCGGCAGCTCGACGTGCCACCTGTAGCGCTGGGCCAGGAAGGCGCCGACCGGCGCCGGAGCCGCCGTCGCGGCGGGCAGCGAGATGGCGCCGTGGGGCTCGCGGATCCGGCTGCGCCGGGCGGCCCAGTCTCCGAGGTCGCGGCCGGCGACGAACCTCGCCAACAGTGCGCCGCCGCCGTCGTGCAGCGTCGCGACGGGCAGCGGGCCGAGCTCGGGGCGATACGAGAGCGCGCCCTCGAGCACCAGGACCCGGCCGGAGTCCGTCGCGAGGACCATCTCGGGCGACTGCGCGGTGAGATCGATCGGCGGCCAACGGTGCAGCGGGCGCAGGCTCCAGGGCTGCACGAAGAGCATCGCCGCGGCGGCGCCGAGAACGGCCGCGGACAATCGCGCGCCACGGTGCAGCGAGGCCGCGAGCGTAGCGCCGAGCAGAGTGGCCGCGAGCCAGGGCAGCCAGGCCTCGAAACGCAGCAGCAGCACTCCCAGGTCGGCGACGTCGAGGGAGAGTGGCGGCAACGCGAGGAAGGCGAGCACCGCGGCGAGAGCCGCGAGAGCACTCCTGTCGAGAGGCCGCCCTGCCCGTGCGGCCAGCAGCGCCGCCGGGGCGAGCAGCGCCACGCTCGGAGGTGCCACCCGAAGCGCCAGCAGCCCCGCTGCCAGCGTCATGACGAGATCGAGTGGACCGGAGGTAGAGGCACCGTCGTCTGGTTCTCGCGGCGGCGTGCCCGCAGCCTCTGGGTCGCCGTCGCTTCGCCGCAGCGCCCCCGACTGCGTCGCAGAGCGCGCCGCGGCGACACCGAGCGGCAACAGGGGAACGAGCAGCGCCAGCTCACGGACCATCAGGTCGAGGGGTCTTCCCGGCAGCAGAGCGACGACGGCTCCGGCCACCAGCAGGAGGGCGAGGCGCAGCCGGCGCACGGCGACGGCGGCGGCGACCAGAGCTACGAGGGCGACGAGCAGACTGGCCAGAGGATCGAGCACGGCGCAGAGGGCGGCAGCGCCGCCGAGTCGCCGGCGCAGGCCCGGATCCGCCGGCAACGGCACGATCGGCTTGCCGCCTTCCTGCACCGGCGCGTTCGGGGCCAGCAGCCATGTCGACGCGACGAGGGCGACGAGCGCCGCCGGGGTGAAGCCGGCCGCGACGACCGCGACCATCGCCAGCAGCGTGCGCGTCGCGGTACCGAACACCGTGGCGAGCGCCGGCAAGAGCAGCGCTGCGATCGCGCCGGCGGTCAGCAGCTCGAAGGTCGGCGCCAGCTGGGCTGGCAGCAGGCTCGCCAGTGGCGGGTCGCTGGCAGAGAGCAGCAGCCAGCCGCCGTCGAGCGCCAGGTGGGCGGCGACGCAGAACGCCCAGCGCCGCAGCACGAAGGTCAGGCCCCGCCTGCGCAGCTCGAGCCCCTGCAGGGCAGCCGCGAGCGTCGCCACCACACCCGCCGCGATCAGCGCGCTGCGCAGCGGGGCGATCGGCAGCAGCGTCGCCGACAGCGTCGCCACCAGCACGCCGGCAAGGGCCGCTCGATCCCGGACCTCCCTGGCGGCCCGATCCCGGCGCGAGGTCGTCGCCAGCACCATGGCGAGCAGGGCGGTGAGCACCAACGGCCTGTCGGCGGCCCGCTCGGCGCCGTCGGCGAGGCCGGCCAGCCAGCCGCCGTGGAAGATCGCCAGCCCGATCGCCAGGGTCGCCGCCGCCAGGCCGCGGTGCCATCCGCCAGGCCCGTTCGGGCGGTCCGCACCGCGCCCGGCAACCGCGGCCTCGCCGAATGCCGCGGCGGCGGACCGGGTGGTCGGCTCGGCTGTGGGGGATGGACGGGGCGGGTCGGTCATCGGCCGGTGCACTCTCCCGCAGCCGGTGCCTGTCGGCACGCGGGACGCCGGCTCAGTGTAGCTGCCGTGCGGCCCCAGCCGGCGGCCGTTCCGCCCGCCGCCAGCGTTGCGCCGCGCCCACCGATTGCGTCGTCCGCACCCTGCTTGACGCACCCGGGGGCGGTTGGAAGACTCGCCGTCGTCATGCTCGCCCGGGAACGACTACGTGAAGACGGCGCCGCGGTCGCCGAGCGCCTCGGCCAGCGCGGCGCCGACCCGGCACAGGTGCGCCGCTGGGTCGAGCTCGACGAGGGCTGGCGCCGGGCGGTGCAGCAGGCCGAGGAGCTCAAGCACCGGCGCAACGAGGCGAGCAAGCAGATCGGCCAGGCCAAGGCGCGCGGCGAGGACGCGGCAGCCGAGATCGCAGCGGTCGGCGAGCTGAAGCGAGGCATCGAGAAGCTCGATGACGAGACCGCGACGCTGCACGCCGAGATGCTCACGATCGAACAGTCGCTGCCCAACCTCGCTCACGACAGCGTGCCGGTGGGAGCCGACGAGGCGGCCAACCGCGAGGAGAGCCGCGTCGGAGAGCCGCCGCGCTTCGACTTCCAGGCCCAGGCGCACTGGGACCTCGGCCCGGCGCTCGGCATCCTCGACTTCGAACGCGGAGCCAAGCTCGCCGGCGCCCGCTTCACGACCTACCTCGGCCTCGGCGCACGACTCGAGCGCGCGCTGGCGTCGTGGATGCTCGATCTGCACACCGAAGAACACGGCTACCTCGAGGTGCTGCCACCGCTGCTGGTCAACGAGGACTCGATGTTCGGCTCGGGCCAGCTGCCCAAGTTCGCCCAGGACGCCTTCCGGGTCGAGGGGCACGGCCACTACCTGATCCCCACCTCGGAGGTGCCGCTGGCCAACCTGCACCGCGACGAGGTGATCGAGGAGGATCGACTGCCCCTGCGCTACACGTCCTGGACACCCTGCTTCCGCGCCGAGGCCGGCTCCTATGGCAAGGACGTACGCGGTCTGATCCGCCAGCACCAGTTCCAGAAGGTCGAGTTGGTGCAGTACGCGCATCCGGACCACAGCTACGAGGCTCTCGAGGAGATGCGTTCGCACGCCGAGCGCGTCCTGCAGCTGCTCGAGCTGCCGTACAGGGTGGTCTGCCTGAGCACCGGCGACATGGGTTTCGCGGCTGCGAAGACGTACGACCTGGAGGTCTGGCTGCCGGGTCAGGACGCCTACCGCGAGATCTCGTCGGTCAGCAACTGCGAGGCATTCCAGGCGCGCCGCGCCAACCTCAAGTTCCGGCCGGCCGATGGTGGCCGCCCCCGCTTCGTGCACACTCTGAACGGCTCCGGGCTGGCGGTGGGCCGCACCCTGATCGCCCTGCTCGAGAACTACCAGCAGGCCGACGGCTCGGTGACGGTCCCCGAGGTCCTGCGTCCCTACCTCGGTGGCGTCGACCGGATCGGCTGAGGTCACCGTGGCCTCCCCGTCCGGAGAGAGCTCGGGTTCGCCCAGCCGCGGCCCCTCGGGACCTTCGTGGCGCCGGACCCTCCTCCGCTCGCTGGCCTACGGCGTGCTCGCCGTCACCTGCCTGCTGAGCGCCGCGCTGCTGCTCGGCAACGGCCGCTACGGTCTCTTCGCTCCCCTCGTCCAGGTGCTCCTGGCGGCGATCTGGGGCGCCATCGCGCTGTCGCCCTGGCGGCGTCGGTAGGAAGAGGGAAGAGGGAAGAGGGAAGGAAGAGGGGTCAGGGGTCAGGGGTCTGGGAGGGAAGAGCGGATCTTCGTCGGGTTCGATGTCGTGGAGCCGACAGCCTCGCGAGGCGTGGAGTCCTTTCCGGGACACTCCTGAAGGGAACTCGCTTCACGAGACACCCCCGGTGCCGAAGCGAGCGTTAGCGAGCTGAGCCGCATGAGCGGAAGCCAGAGCCTGCGAAGGCAGGCGCTCATTCCTCTGTCCTCCCCCTGAAGGGGGAGGAAGTCGGATGGCCGTGCTCGGCCTTCTGGCTCGCCGCCGAATCCCACCCCCACGCCGTCTGGTTGGAGGCTGGCGTTCTGGGTTCTTGCTTCCTGTGGGATTCGTTCCCGAGCAGTCGACGCGCAGCGTCGAGTGTGACCGCCGAATCCCACCCACTCGCCGTCTGATTGGAGGTGGCGTTCTGGGTTTTCGCTTCCATTGGGATTCGTTCCCGAGCAGTCGACGCGCAGCGTCGAGTGTGACCGCCGAATCCCACCCACTCGCCGTCTGATTGGAGGTGGCGTTCTGGGTTTTCGCTTCCATTGGGATTCGTTCCCGAGCAGTCGACGCGCAGCGTCGACTGTGACCGCCGAATGCCACCCCCTCGCCGGTTTGGTGTCGTCTGTGGGTTGTCGCCGGTGGGATTCGAACCCACGGTCCCCGTGAAGGGACGCCGGTTTTCAAGACCGGTG